>ENA-UENU01000036-UENU01000036.1-marine-metagenome-genome-assembly--contig:-NODE-36-length-42147-cov-181.928361_pt1 | contig 42147 bp, 31 predicted proteins | sample MGYA00237877_ERZ529326 | MGnify/ENA primary metagenome ERZ529326 (study PRJEB26372, sample SAMN05368344) | marine metagenome | biome: cultured habitat; feature: ocean water; material: water; isolation... | reverse complement strand
GGAATTTCACCACCAAGGTAATAAGAGTTATTCCTAAGTCGAGGGTGTCCTCATGTATTGACTTGGAACGGTCATTTATACCCAGTTTCCCGGTTTAGTGACCAACGAGTCGCACTAATGCTTCTATATTGGTTCTTTTGATAAAAATATGTGCGTTATGGGCGTTAATAAAATATTCTTATGTTGTCAAAACGAAGGGTTAAAAAAAACAAAATGCGAAGGAAAAAAACTTAGAAAAAGACAAGAATCAAGTTCAATTAGTGTCTGGATGGAATTTATGCTAATGCTGATATCATCTATCCCACAGACTAAAATATCCTCAAGTTAATTGATAATTTTCACTGAAAAATCATAGGTGTTCTTGGAGGATAACAAAAAATTATAACTAGCACTATAAATAATGGTATATAGGATTGTTCAAGGAAAGGTCGGTACAGTTTTTTTCTTTTTTTCTATACCCTGTTTTCCTTGCTTACTAATATTTAAGGGATGTTGCATGGGTATTCCCTACTAAAACAAATAAATTTTGTACCGATTCAGTGTGGGAATTGCTATACTTAATTAGTAAATAAGAGTCTATTGAAATAGTAAAAATATAACTATTGCAGGGAATGTTTATGGGTACTTTGGCAAAACATAAGCTCTCAAATAGCATCAAACGGAAATCTTGTCTAAGAGAGTCCCTTGAAGAAAAAATGAATCCTTATCTATCTTTGTTTTTTTTGAGCCATTTTTAGCAATAGCTGTGTATTTCCCTTACTCCAAAAGCGTGATTAATACAATTTTCGTCCTTTAAAAATACCAAAGTACCCCTTAGGAATTTCCCCGCACAGGAACGAGAAAAAATAAATAGTGGTATGATCAAAAATCTCTGGTTATGCAACCATTGATTGACACAATTTCTCTTCTAACTCTTCTTCTTGTTGTGCCATTTCTAAAGTTGCGGTTTTAATTACACTTTGAATGTCCAAACTACTCTGATATTGCCGTAACAATTTTTGTGCTGTATTACCTTCGCGAAGAATTTTTTTAATAGGTGAAAGAAAGCAGCTAAAACCACGATTTTTAGCGTAAGGTAAAACCTGTTGATAGATTTCCTCTATCCATTGTCTGGCTAGAATATTTCTACCGTCTTGCCAATGGCAGAGTTTAGCTTCTAAGCTATTATGAGCTACTGCAGTTTCATTATGATTTGCTAAAGCTACTAAGTCTTGCGAACTCTTAGTTCCAGGAAAATTACTTTTTTCTAATGGATCAAGATGAGGCTGATCAAATAATTGCCATAAACGAGCTTCTAAAAAGGCAACTAGGGCTAGTTGGATAACTGGGTTGTCTACAAAGTCACAGATTCTTAGTTCTAAGCGATTAAGATTATAAGGACGACGGTCCCCATTAGGGCGCACAGAAGACCAAAGATGACGGACATTTTGCATAAGACCTGCTGCAATTTGCTCTTCAGTCCATTTTATGAAATGACTATGACTTTCAAACAGAGGGACATCAGTTGGAGTTTTAGGAAAAGTAGCCCAACGAGTAGAGTGAAACCCTGTAACTTGAGTATCTAAAAAAGGAGAAGAGGCACTAAGAGCTAAGTATAAGGGAGCTTCCATCCGAATTAAGCGAATAGCCTGCATCAGTAATTCTGGGTCACTAATACCAATATTGATGTGAATACTGGTTGTAACAATTTTGGTAGAGTAGGTTTTCTCTATATATTTGTAATATGGGTTGTTTGGGTCAGAAGGATAAAAAAGATTACTATTTCCAAGGGATAAGGTGCTTCCTGGAATTATAGTATAATCTCCTAAAGTGGTTAAGTATTTTCGCAGTTCTCGTCTTGGCTTGACTAGAGCACATAAGAGTCGATCATAGCTACACAATGGTGCAGTAGTGTACTCTACAATTCTACTATCTGGTTCTCTAGCAAACCCCTCTAATTTTTCCACAATTTGCTCTGAGAGGCCAACTATGTTTCCTTGGGATGTGCCAGTGTAGATTTCTAGTTCAAGTCCTTTTGATAGCAACACGACAGGCTCCTGAATCTAATTTATTGATATTTTTTATCCTATCGCGTATTTGTACTTTAGTAAGTTATGATTTTAGTTTTATTGAAAGTTGGGAACTTGATATTTAATGAAAGCTTCATTGTCAATAAGTTGGGGATAATTTTCTTGAAGTTATGACTTTGTTTAATATAAAACTTTTGACTTTATGGCTTGGACTTGATTTTAAAATTAAGTTAGTTTTATTAAAATTATAATTAAATAATGACTGTATTCTATATTCTAATTAACTATAGATTGAAATTCACTGGAAAAATGTCTTCTTGTTCTTGCTGTTGAAAGATGTAATCAAAGTCAAATCGTAAACCTTTCACGTGGCGAGTGATGATGAAACCACATTTATTAACTTTCTCAGAAGTAAAAGTTTCTATGATTAACTTTACTAATTTTTTAGGGGATATCTCAGGTATTTGTACATAGTAATCTCTTTTAGCAAAAAATATACTTTTATCTTTAGGTACTATAATACTATTAACTTGATGGGCAGATTGAATAGGCTTTATATATGTATTAATAAAGGTTTCTTGATTTGTCTGAAGCCGAGCTAGTCTCTCGTGTTGTATCCAACTCATTGTGAACATAATTTTAATGAACTCAAATCCTAATATGTAGTTGAATATTTGATTTCTTTTTTCTGTATTCATGACTAGCTTCATGGCAGACTCTAAATACTGTTGAGTTTGAATATGTACATTCTGAGTTACATGAAAATAGTATAATCTAATGTACCTTCGAAGTACGTGTTCATTGATTTTTGTTCTGGCATGAAAATGTCTAAGATATTTGTTAACTCTGTTAACTGTATCTATATCTTGTAGCATTTTTATTGCTAAACCATCTGCTATATAATCATCTAAAAATTCTGCTTGTTTCTCAGGAGAAGAAGCACACAAAATATAGGAAAATGATAAAACATAACGACGTTGATGCCAAGGTAAGCTAGCTGCCCATTCCTTCACTTCTTGAGGAAGTTTTTCTAAGATACCATCTTCTTTATTTGGCTCTAGAAATTTTTCTTGATACTTATCTGTATGATTCTTCATTGGTATCCTTTTTAATTAGTATAAATATTGATATAATATGTCTTATTACTTTTTGTGTTAAGGATCACATGAAAATAATTTTCTTGTCACAAGTCATAGTGAGTGTTAATCACAGAAAAGTTGAGATATAATCATATAAGATAGTAGATGATGATTCCATGCTATAAATAGTCTAAATTTCATAATTATAGCTGCTTGAAAAGAAGATTATGGAAAAAAATTATATGATAATTTATCGTCAAGAATTGTTATTTTTTTTGACTATGTGCTCAACCTTAGATGTATTTTAATATAATAAAATGCTAGAGTTCATATGTCAAATTTATCAATATAGAAATCCTCTTTTTATTTGGTCCAAAACATTGTTATTTTTTGAGAATAGGGAATAAAAATATAGTAAATGGCTAATAATGTGAGAATTTATGTTTAGTTTTTTTAATTGTGAAAACTGCTTGATATGATCCCCATAGTAAATGCTATAAAATTTGAGGACGGAGAGAATATACTTATCTAAATAATAATAATCTAGTTATCCCAAATAATTGATAAATAAATCTAGAGAATAAAGTTTATTTTTAACTTTATAAACTTCCTCTGTACTTTATTATGCAATTTATTTATTGGTAAATTACTATATAAATTTAAACTAAATTATCAAATATCAGTGTTTTAGTTTCCCTAATTATTCTTGCTTAACTTTAAATAACCGTGATTTTAGCTCGCGATGACTAGGAAGTGCTATGGCTGGAAAAAATCTATAACGATAGATAAAAAGTATGAAAATCTTATGCCTTGTTCCTAATATTCAGTTAAATAAAAATTACTGACGTAGGTTGTATTCATGAACGAGGTCAAAAAAACGTGATTTTAGAGAACAGGTTAATGGAGCAGAAAAAATAGTGAATTATTCTGATTAATTTACTAATATAAATACAGAAGTTTATCAAATATCAAAAAATGAGCTTAGACTATCTGTTTATTATAGTAAATAAGAATAAGTATAAGTTGACAAAAACAGTAAATTCAAACTAGGAGACTGCAGATGTTTAACTCTACTGAACTTTTGATTGATGCTTTCATACAACGGCTGATAAGTGGCTATAGTCATACTTATGGTGGATATAAGCCAGATTATTCTGATATTATCGCCTGGGCAGCTGGAATGGCATTGGAAAATATTGCTAACAGTGATGCTCTTTATCACAATGTGGAACATACGGTTCTTGTAACTTTAGTGGGACAAGAAATTTTACGAGGGAAGCATATCCGTGAGGGAGGGGTATCTTGTGAAGATTGGTTACATTACCACATTTCTTTACTTTGTCACGATATTGGGTATGTCAAAGGTGTATGCCGTCAAGATCGAGAGGATTTAAGGTTGTATGCTACGGGAGTAGATAATATGAAGGTGTCTTTACCAAGAGGTGCTACAGATGCTAGTCTTACTCCCTATCATGTTGATCGAGGTAAGCTATTTATTGATGAACGTTTTGGAGGTCATAAGTTAATTGAGGCAGAAATGATTAAGCATAACATGGAACTGACTCGTTTCCCAGTACCAGCAGATAAGGATCATCAAGATAAGAATAACTATCCTGGTTTAGTGAGGGCTGCAGATTTAATTGGTCAGTTGAGTGACCCCCGCTATTTACAAAAAATTAGTGCCTTGTTTTATGAGTTTGAGGAAACAGGTCAAAATAAAGTACTAGGATATAATAATCCTGGGGATCTACGTCAGGGTTATCCTAAGTTTTATTGGAATGTAGTTTATAGTTACGTTAAAGATGCGATCGGTTATTTGAATTTGACTCAACAGGGAAAACAAATTATAGCTAATCTAAATGCTAATGTATTTAGAGTCGAACATGATAATTCTTTACCGGAGATAGCATTTATCAGGTAAATAGGCTCTTGAAACAATTTAGGCAGTTGTTAGTAGGGAAACTGGGTTTATATATCTGCTAAGGATGGGAAACCCGGTTTTTTTCATGATCAGGACTTATGCAGACTCCCTATATATAAGGTATTGCTCACTGAGTGGCAAGGTGGCTAAAGGCTATATATAGAATCAAATTTGTTAATGCAGCACCGCCCCGTCTATTCTCAATAAGGGTTACTTTTCTTTTGAGGTATTCTTCAGTTTTAAGAGGCAAGTTCTTCTCTACATATAGCTTTCAACTGGTTTTTCAACTGGTGAGAGAACTTTGCTCTAAAGGTACGAGGAAAAAGTACAAAGTTCTTAGCTATTGGTATGAAAAAATTCAAGAAGAAATAATATAGAATATAAAGATTGAAATGGCTATTGATTTTAATAATACAAGTCAACTAAATTTTAAGGGTTTTATTAAGGTGTTTAAATCTCTTGGTCTTATGGGTGTTGTTATGGCGATCGCTGGGCTAGCTATTTACCCATTAATTAATAACAAGTCTCTTAATAACATTAAAGCTCAGGTAATAGAAACAAGGACTCAGTTTCAACAACCTTTTTTATCTCCAGCTTCTTATACTATTGTTATGGGTAAAAGTGACCGTGAGGTAGCAATTAAATTTGATAATCAAAACTCAGATTTACATCTTAAAAATATTGGTATTGATGATGATAATTGTCTACTAAATGGAGGTAGAGTTAATTGTGTATTACAAGTAGCTTATCAGTCTAAAATAGAGCTAGTACAAGAAACTAATAAGTCTACTAATGAGACTAAATTTAAACAGCTAAAGTTTGACTTTTTGAATATAAAAATTACTGAAGATACAATAGATATGTTAATAGTAACTATTGGAGTTATTTTAGTTTTGTTATTAGGTAAAAAAGTTAGTAGTAACAAGTAATTTATCTGACTTGGGAAATATTACTACTATAGTAATAACAATTATTGCTGTGAAAATATGATAGTGATGTTAGTAATAATTAAGTTTATAAATGTAAAAATTATCATAAATTTTGATTTTTTTTTACAGAAACTAGCATAATTAAGGTTCATATTTTTACTACTTATACAGCATATTTTTGCTATGTAAATACAGAATAAATAGTAAAAAATATTTATTTGAGGCATCTTGCTTCTCTGGGTATGCTTGATAAGAAGGTAAATATCTATATAATTATTGGATTATTATGTAATAAATTAAAAGCTTATCAATTTAATTTAAATATCTGTGTTTTTTTATATATTTTGTAGTTTTATTTTTACTAGACCATGTATCTTTTAAGTAATATATATCAAAAAAAATAACTAATTATAGTATTGACAATTTCATATAACAGCACTCTAAATAATGCGTGCCTCCGTGAGTCCTGATCAAACATGCTTTCTCTAATTTATACTTAGAATTCTCTATGACTAACCCTTCTCATAAACTTTTTATGAATATCCTTACCTTCTGGTTTGGAGATATCAACTCCGATGGAACTGTTTCTAAAAAAATAGCTGCACGCTGGTATCGAAAAGAAAAAAGTTTTGACAAGGGTTTGGGAGTCTATAAATAAGTCTAACATTTCTAATTGGACAGTTTCTCTAGTAGGGAAACTTGCTTTAGTCATTGTGTTAGATCAATTCTCTCGAAATATGTTTAGAAATTCACCAAGATCATTTGAGAAAGACTCTTTTGCTCTAGAATTAACTCTATGTGGGCTGGAGCAAAAAATGGATCAACAATTCAAACAAATTGAGCGTCAATTTTTCTATATGCCTTTGATGCATTCTGAGAATATAGAGCATCAAAAAATATCTATCCAATGTTTTGAAAGGCTTGTGGCAGAAAGTACTGGTTCTCTTCAAGACAGGTTTAAAAATACCTTACGTTATGCACATCTTCATGAAGAAATTATTCAACGTTTTGGTAGATATCCACATCGAAATGAGATACTTGGGAGAAAGTCAACGTCAGAAGAAGTTGTATTTCTCAAGCAGCCTCATTCTAGGTTTTAGTTTAATTTGTTGGTCTTTTTTTTGCTCAAAATAAAATGGTGGAACGCTCAGGTAATTTGCACAATGATGGTAAGTTTATATATAGTTTTGAAGTTGGCTATAAAAAAATACTACATTATAGTACGTTGTCAGGAAAAAAATTTTCGCTCCGCTTTAGCGAAAATTAAATAGGGCAAGAGGGCAAAAGTGCAAAGGGCTATTCAAGAGTCCTGGGGGGGAACACTCAAAACACGAAAACCAATATCATCGTCGTTCGCCTTGAGGGAGAAATAGAAGCAGCGGTTCGCAGAGCGACAACACCCAGGATCAAAGCTGCAGGAGCCTCCACGAATTACTCTCCAGTCACTATCACCTCCAGTTTCCCAAGCACTTCCATCAATAGGTGCTCCATCATAACAAAGATGCCAAATATCCTGACACCATTCCCTGACGTTTCCATGCATATCATATAGACCAAAAGCATTAGGAGGAAAACTTCCTACATCTGTTGTTTTTTCTCTGTATTCTCCTTTTGGACCATGAGCATAAGCATGGCGACCATTATAGTTTACTAACTTAGTTGTGATAGTTTCTCCAAAATAGAAAGGTGTAGTTGTTTCTGCCCGACAAGCATATTCCCACTGACTTTCACTTGGTAAACTATATTTTTTACTTAGTACCTTAGATAATTTTTGACAAAACTCTGTTGCATTGTTCCAACTTACACATTCTACAGGGCGTTTTTTTCCTTTAAAATATGAAGGATTTTTACCCATAATTCTTTGATATTGTTCTTGAGTTATTGGATATTTACTCATATAAAAAGGGTGAATATTTACTTGATGTTGCGGGCCTTCAAAATCCTTTCTTCCACGTTCTTTTTTTGGAGAACCTATTAAAAAACTTCCCCCAGGAATATAAACCATTTCTAACTTAATACCATTACCCAAATCTTCTATTTTTTGCCTAGCACTTTCTTGGCGACGATTAATAATCTTTCCATAATGATCAACTGTGACTACCTCAAAAGTAAATTTTTGAAGAGATAAATAATTAGTCTCTAATACCTCAGAATTAAAAGTCTTTACGACGCCAGAAAAAGTATTGTTAATATTTTTACTAAGTGGATAATTAGGAGTTATTTTATTCTGCTTTAATTGCCACCATTCTTCAATATTTCCAAGGCGATTTTCCTTTTCCAAAGCCAAAGCGGACATTACTAATTTATACCAAGATGATTCTAAATCTTGAGGTCGCCAATTTTTCCCGTCTTTAGATAATGAACGTTTTAAAGCATTAGGAGGTAACTTTCCAGTTAACATTTCATAAACCATCATTCCTAATTCAAAAATATCACTTTCTACTCCTAATTCTCCCCCGAAAATAACTTCTGGAGCTGCATAATTTTCAGTAAAAGTTCGAGTACTAGAAGTACCAATTATAGTACCAAAGGTTTTTTTTGCTAAACCAAAATCAATTAATACTAGATGTCCTTGTGGAGTTAATAAAATGTTATCAGGTTTTATATTTAGATGAAATACTCCTTGTTTGTGTACTGTAGATAATGCTGATACTATAACAGTCATTATTTCTTCAACTTTTTGAGTGGAAAACTTTTTGTTAGGTTGAGAGTCTAATTCTTTTCTAAGACTTTTTCCTTTTACCAGTTCCATTACTAAATAAACTGTTTCATTTTCTTCAAATAAATCAGTAACTCGAACTACATTAGGATGATTAAGCTTGGCTAAGATTCTACCTTCTTGTATAAACCTTTTTAAACCCTGTTGAAATATTTTCTTCTGGTTTATAGGAATTGTAAAGCCGCCAGTAATAGGATGTCGTAAAGCATAATTTTTAGGGTAATATTCTTTAATGACTACCATTTCATCTAAAAGTATATGATGACCTTGATAAGTAACACCAAAGCCTCCATGACCTAAAGCATAATCTATTTGGTAAGTTTTATTACGAAGTTGGGTACCTGGTTTTAAAAGGTCTCGATTAAGTGATGGTAAATATACACCACATTCTTTATTAGGACATATTTCTGTGTTGATTGGAATACCATCAGTATAACAATTTAAACAACGCATAATTATCTTTAAATAAAAGAATTAAGAGATTTTAACCTTAAGTTATATAGCTCTTAAGGTATGACTTTTGATCGGCTAAAAGCTATAGCTTCTTTATGGATTATACCTAAAGCTTGATGATTAGTTTATTAAGTTAATATAAAGCATATATTTATCCGATGAATAATAGATTGCTTTATACTAAACTCCATAAATATCTTGTTAATAATTTCCCAATTAATAGTAGCAATTTTACTTGGAAGGAAGTGGGAGAAGTTTGCCTCAAAGCTTGCCTCTGCCAGGACAGCCCGGGGAGCTATTGACGAAGGTGTTATTGAGAGTTTAGGCATAAAATTTTAAGGTCATGAGTGTATATGTATTAATGATTTAATGACTTTCTGGCTGTGGGAAAGTTGATAAAGTATTGATACTAGTTGTCATGGCTGTTTTTCTAATTTACTTTATCAATAAAATCTACATCTAGCTGAAGAATAGATGAAGTACTTGAGTCTTCATTGAGAAGCTACTAAAAAGTTGTTTAAAGCTTGTTAGTCTAAGTTATTACTATCAACAAAGTATCAAATAAAGTTTTAATATTTCTCACAGTCAATAAAAGTTGGGTGCTTCACATAATTTAAGTTTGTTAAGTTTACTTCTGAATAGATGGAGTTAGTTTGCAATCTTAACTATGGTTTGAAAAATGACAAATGAATGGCAAGGGTATGTAGATGAATATTTACCACTATGGTTGTAATGTTTATTTGTTCTTTAATGAAAGAAAATACTATGTTTTTTACGGAGATTTATAAGTTTTAGTTTTATAAGATTATGAGCCTTAATATATTGCTTTAAAGTTATCAATTATTTATTCAGTTTTTTTTGTAAAAAAAGTTTTAATCATTATAAATTTTGCTTCTATTCAAGTATTTTGATGATTTTATTAGGGGAGTTTTATTATGATTAATGGAGTGTAATTTTTTAGTATTCATTCTTGAAAAAAAAGATATTGAAATTCAATTATTTTGAATAATATTATGCCCTCAGCAAAAGCTAAAGTTTACACTAAAAAGTTAAGAAACGCCAAGTCTTTCAACCACAATGACGACAAAGGTTAGGGTGAAGGTTTTGGTGTCGAGCCAGATATTGGGAAGCTAAAGGTTCTATCCATCAAGGGATGTGAAGAGTAGACAACAGAGTCAGAGCTTTTTGCTATCGTTGTATGCCAATGGAAAAAGGAGAAACACAAGCTTGATGTCGACAGTACATGCATGGTTCTCGCTGGTTGTGGTGTTTCAGTTGCTAATTTATTTACCCACAAGAGGAAAACAGTGCAAGATGGGAGTTGATAGTTATATTGTTGTTGATCATGCTGTTGAGAGTTAGTTGAGGTGGTTTCTTTCAAAAGTAGGAAGAGCATAAAAAGAAAGAGTTAGCAGCGAAGTTGCAAGTAAAATTACTTGAAATTTTTGATGATGCTTACAGATGTACTCCATCTATTTAAATATATGCTCAGTATTTTAATTATGATCACAAAGTTTCTTATGGTTTAGTCTTATAGGTTAGATCGGTTGCTTGCACAGGTGAAGCTGAGTTTGTAGCTGAGTTGCATCAATTTTTGATTATTAATTCTGCTCACACTGAAGTGATAGATGGCAGTCAGTTTTATGAGAAAGGTCTTTTAGTTTTATCAAGTGGTAGCTGTCGACTGAGAGAAATATGCAGATGAAGGTAGAGCAGGATGTTTAAGGAAAGATCGCAATAAATATATCAAATAGCTTAATTCTCAGGAGGTGACAAGGTAGTTGAAAACTATGTTGAGAGAAGAGTTTGCTTTTTAACACTGAAAAATAAGTCGACAGAAAGGGAGTGCTTGTTGAAAGTAGATGGAGGTGTGGTGCGGTCGCGGAGGGTGGTTTCAGTAGTATCGGATCACACCTCTCGCTTGTGTTGAATATATTCTCCACTAAAATGGCTAATAATATTAGAAAAAAAGTTACTCTTATTAATTTTAAGGTGCTGATAAATTAGGGTATGATGTTTATATGTGTAGTTAATTTTGTGTACTTGTTTCATATTATTTATTAGTCAAAATATTGTAAGATTTTTAATATAGATTAGGTATTAGATAGTTATTTGATTCCAATTTTTTAATTTATTGCTGATTACTATCTGATTAAAATAACCATGAATTAAAGTAATTACTAGGTGAAGCATTATCCTGGAGAATTGGAACATTTTCTAAATTAAAATTTGATGATTCTTCTATTACTTTTAGATTATTTGACCTATCTACTAAGGGAAATGAAAACTGATGAGAATGTTGAAGTGATTTAGCTTTTTCTCTAATTTCTTTTTTGTCAATTGGACGGTTCCGAGTACCAATAATAATAGTATTTCCGCCACTAGTATTACAGATATAAAGATGTGGAAAGACAGTTTTAATAGTTTTCAGATATTCTACCTCAAAACCATTATTTTTTAATATATTGACAACTATAACTCCAGATTTTGATAAATTGCGATCGCAAAGCTGATAAAATTCTTGAGTCGCTAAATTATAAGACATATAGCCATTACCAAAAGCTACATCAATCATTATAATATCATACTTATCTTGGCAATTTTTTTGTTCTAAATATTCCCTACCATCCTGAATTTTTACCCTTAATCTCTCATTTAATTCTACTCCGAAAAAATTCTGAGCAATTGACAATATATTAGCATCTACTTCCGTACATTCTATTATTACCTCTGGAAAATAGTGATGTAAAAATTGAGGAATACTACCCCCACCAAAACCTGCAATATAAATTTTTTTTGGTTGACTATTCCAAAGTAAAGCTAACATCATGGCCTGAGTGTAAGGAAAAATTAAATATATAGGGTCATTCAAATTAAGTATAGATTGAACCCAATCCATTTTTAAAGTTATTTGCTCTACTAAGACTAACTGAATAATGAATTTAACTTTTTTTATAGTTAAAAAATGTATACCAGAAGGTTGAGAAAAAATTATCCCATCAGGTTGTTTGTGGAGCCAATAAATTCTTTCCCGAATTCCTTCTAAATTTTTAACTTGCCAATATCTGTAATTATTCATTTTGAAAAAAGAAGCCAGATTTAATCTGGTAATTTTGTTATCATTCAAGGAGAGAAACTAGGTTTATATTAGTTACCCTAAAATACTCACATCTGTCTTCCATAAACTCGGTTTATTATAATGATCTAAAGTCAGGATATCTGATATTATACTAATTGCCATAAATTCTAAAATACCAAGATAACAAAAATCAATTATTAAGTAAGCTTTTTTTTGTTTTAAACGACTTATTTTTGTCTGCTTCCTTTAGGTAAAAACCATTTTTTATTATCAAGCAAACGTTATAAATTACTAAGACATATTTTTTTTATACGTGTTTTTATAATAGAAAATTTAATCATCAAAAGTATATTTTTAATTTCCTATACAGCGATTATTTTTGCATTTTTTTCCTGTTTATATATCCTGTTTAGATAATTAAAATTTCTCAACTTTAACCTTTTTTTTATTTCTGCCTTCTGCCCTATAATTTCTTTATATTAATATAATTCATACTTTAATAGTGTACAAGAAATCGGACCATTATAAACAGGTATTCTCCCAGAAGTTCTTAACCCCACCTGTTTAGATAACTGCTTATTTCCTGTCAAAATAAAAGCCGTCCAACCAGTAAAACGTTGTTTAAAAATATCCCCCAACATTTTATAAAATTTACCCAATTCTTCCACTTCTCCTAAACGCTCTCCATAAGGAGGATTACAAATAATTATTCCTTTTTCAGCGGGAGATTCTAAATTAGATATATCTGTTTGGATAAACTTAATTTTATCTAAAACAGCACATTTTTTAGCATTATTACGAGCTTGAGAAAGTACCTCCGGATTTCGATCGCTTCCCACAATTATTGATTTTAATTCAGTCAATTGACTATTCTTAGCTTCTGTCAATAAATCTTGCCAAATCGACTTATCAAAATCACGCCAATTCATAAAAGAAAAATTATTTTTCAACAATCCAGGTGCAATATTTAATGCTTTTAAACTTGCTTCTAAAGGTAAAGTTCCAGAACCACATAAAGGATCTAAAAAAGGCAATTCTGGAGAGTATTCTGCCATCTCCAATAAAGCTGCTGCTAAAGTTTCTTTTAGAGGAGCAAATCCCATTGCCAACCGATAGCCACGCTGATGTAAACTACTACCAGAACTATCTAAACTAAGGATACAATTATTATGTTCAATATGACCATTAATTAATATCTCAGGATTTTTAGTATCAATATTTGATCTATAGCGAAATTTTTCTATTTGTTGCTCAGTAATAGCATCCTTTATTTGCAGAGCAGTATAATGAGTATGCTTTAATTTCTCATTAGTTCCCGTACAGTGAACTGCCAATGTATTTTTAGGAGATATATATTGCTGCCAAGGAATTTTTTTGACTTCTTTATATAAAACTTCTCGGTTAACACACCTAACTTGTGCAATAGGAACTAAGACTCTAAAAATAGTTCTAGCCCAGAGATTAACCCGATAAAGTAAAGTCTTATCTCCAGTAAAACTTACCCCTGTAAATTCTGGAGATATATTTTGAGCTCCTAAATTTTCTAATTCTTGAGCAGCAATAGTTTCTAACCCTTTAGCAACTTTTGCATAGTATTGATTCATTGCCTAAAAATAATTTTTGTATTTAGTATAAAATAACTTTATTTGGTATTATGCTTGAAAAAAATGCATAAGACTATCAGTTAAATAATTGATTAACATTTTCAGTGTTATAGTTTTACAATTTCCTATTACTGTACTTTAAAAAAACCAATAAAAAAACTCTTTATTTAACTCTTTAATGATACTATAAAAAATCAAAAACATGAGATAAAACTCAATTAAAACTTCAGCTAGCTATAATCACTTAATTTCTCAAATATTTTCATAAAACCCTTACAATGGCTTTGATTTTCAACAATATCCAGAAGATTTATAAGGTTGGAATAGCAGATATAAGGTGTTTGCTCAAATTATATCTGAAGTCAAGCCTAAAGTTATTATTAAGGTTGGAGTGTGGAAAGGACAATCTACGATCCACATGACAGAGATAGCTAAAGAAATTAATCCCAAAGTAATATTAATCGCAATAGATACTTTTTTGGGTAGTCCCGAGCATTGGAAAGCAAAATACCCTATTGTCGATATTACTGATGAGATAATACTCATTAAACCTAATAAAATTAAAACATTTATACTTTTTTTCTATCCTGTTTTTCCTGCAATTAAAATTATAAATAAAATTATAAAATAGGAGAACAATCTGAAATATATATCCTATTACTATCTCTAGAAACTATATATCCTTGATATGGACTTGTTAATTCTATAAATCTTTGAGTCCCACTACCAATTTCTTCGTTTCCTGTAACTTCTATTCTTTGACCATTTTCTACTACCCCAAGTTTACGACTTGCCGAGTTACGTGCCTCAAAAATATATAGTCCATTTGGTCTTAAAACATAACAAATTTTTGACTTAATTCTTCCCTTTGCCTGGTAATTAATTACAGGTTCTGTGAAGCTATTCTGTATTCTTGAATATACATGATATTTGTCTGGGCCAATAATATGTTCATTCCCTTGTACTGGGTCATAAGCTGCCCAAGAAGTATCTCTTTTGATAGCATTACTAACAATCAACCAATCTTGCTCAGTTCCGTTTTGGGGATATCTAATGAATATATACTCACCTTGGCCAGTTTCGCAAATATTGATCCTAAAGTTTGTAGTTTCATAATTTGCCCTCTCAGCTCCATATCCATAACAGGTTTGTCCCTGGGATGGCAGAATTATAGTCCCTAAGACTAAGGCAGTTGTCAAACTTCCAACAGTGGCTAATTGGTGTTTCATTCTTTTTCCCCTTTTTGCCATTGGATACCAGCAAAACTAAATAATCCTAACAGAAGTTGAAAAAAATATCTATCCTCAAAAAGGTAAATTAAGTTTAATTTGACATTCTTAACTTTATATAAACTTTTCTATCAATAACTTGGCAGTTTCTTAAGATTTACTTAATAAATTAGCTCTTATAGTTAAATTACCTAAAAATTTTCACAACCAAATAAAAATAATTATTTTATGTTGGAGTTTTCTGATGATAGGAGTAAAATATCAAGTAAAGAATAGACTCACAATTAGAGAAAATTGATCAACTAAAAAGTTAAATTAAAAAGTCAGAAGTTACAAATAGTAAGAGAGAGAAATTTTCTACTAATTTTAATTTGCTTAACTGAAATTTATAGTAGGATTTCTTCAGCTTATTTGAAACCCTGGGAAATAGAAAGTTAAGTTTGAAAATTATTTATGAAAAACTTCTAAGATATAACTTCCTATCGTTGTTTAGTAGAATATTATGGCATAAAAGTATCGCCTTTTACCTGCATTATTATAACTAATTACCAACAATAACAAATGGTGATCAATAATAAGGTTTCTTGTATTCCTCTGAATTTAATTTAATCTCTCCTTTAATAAATTTAATTTGAACTTGACATAGTGCTTCTGCCTTTCTCAGTTATCAACTATTAGACTGCTGTGAACTATCAGACTGCAACTCCAATAATTGTTCATAAAATTGTTTCATTAATTATGCTGTCGAGGTATCATTTACACTCCATAAACTCCCTAAAATACTAATAGCTCCTTCCCGAACTGCAACTCCAGCCAAACCCAATGCTGCTCCTTGATCCCCAATTGCTGTCTGACAAGCACTTAAACTTAATAACTCTATAGCTCGATCCGATCGCTGCAAATTATCACTCTGGAGCAGTTGATTGAAATCTTTAACATTAATAGGTTGATCCCATGCTAAAATATAAGTTTGATAGGAATTAAAACTAAATTATCCGTGAGTTGCAATATGGAGAATGTTAAAGGGCTGAGAATTAATTTTGTCTTAAATTGTAATTTTTGTGAATTTTTCATCTACTAATTCCTCAGACTGTCGCATTGTATCATTGATAGCCTCTAGTTTCTGTTCAACGTTAGGTAAACTATCATAGCCTTTCCTCTATAACTTGGTGCTTCTTTACCTATTCCAGCAGTTAATACTCGTACTTCCTTTTTTAATAAGGGTTTGGGATCAAGCAATTTCAAACTGGGAGCTACAGCGATCGCGTATCGTTCCACTACATATCTTTCCCGTTCACTATCATATAAAACGGATATAGGAATATTTCTGAGTTTTCCTTCCCAGACAAAAACTAGGGTTTTTATTTAACTCGCATCATGTTTTAGATCTATTTCCAAATATCCCTCAAAAGGTTTAATGAACCAATTATAAAGTTGATTTGACTGGGATTTGATTTCACTTATTAGCTTTGGTTTTCGAGGACTAAGTGTAATATCAAACCTGAGTCTGAAAGGTTTTCCTCAAATTTAGCTTGAAAGTCACTCTCACTTACGGTAGCATAACGAAAATCATCAGTGCCAGACAATTTAAGAATCACACTTAATCTATCCTTGAATAAGATTGGATAAATAACAGCTACATTCTCATCAATTTCATCAATATTAATATCCTGAGCATTCACACAAGCATCTTGGAAAAAATTATCTAATTCTGCCAATTTTAGAGATTCAATTACTTCAACAGCAACTCTAATATTTGCCACATTGGGTTTATTTGAATCGAGTTCAGGTTGAAGTAATAAGTCTAGAAAATTTCTATACAAAGGTTCAATACTATCACGAAAGTTAAACTGAATATCTCGATTTAATGCTACTAAATCCCGTCGTAAAACTTAGAGATTATTAAAAGCATATTTGTCAGCTAAGAGTGCTTATGAATAATTTTCTTGTTCAATGAAAATATATCCTAATTGTTATTGAAATTGATGAAAAATATCATAATTAGATACTTTTTGGGCATTCAAAAATTCTTTATTTGTCAATTTAAGTGTTTTTTATATAGTTTATTTTTTGACATTAAATCTTGCCTATGCGCGAATTTTGTAAGCTTCTAAACGGTAATTATTAATATCTTTTGCTTGTTCAATTTTCCGTTTTAATAACTCGTTAGTCAAAGTTAATTTAGTAATATTATCTGAGATTAAACAAAAGCTAATTTATCTTTAATTTCCTCAATATCGGGGTCAACAATATTGATAAAAACTTCTGCTAATTTAGTTCTGGCTAGAATTGATTTAGGAGTGAGAATAATTTGATTTAAAGAATTAATGATTTTTGGTAAAGTATTAATGTGAAATAGAACATCAGTATCTAAATCACCAATTTATTTAGTAAATTTTAGTAGCAAACTAAGATTATTAATAGTTTTTTGAATTTGAACTAATTTGTCAGTATAAATATTTACAGCTTCTTGATAATTAGATAAATTTTGATTAACTAGGGTTTTAAGTTTTTGATCATCGGTGGAGAGTCAAATATTAGCCTCAATATTAGCAATATTTTTGGCTTGATAAAGTAGATTATTACCTAAATTAATCAACAATTGAGCTTTAGTATTATTAGAATTTGCCCACTTATAACTTGCTTCTAATACCTTTTCAGATAACTCCAATTTACCGAATGCCAGTAGTCCATTTCCTAAAATTTGTAACCACTGAAAATTAAGGCTAGTATTTGATATTTGAAACTTTTGCAGAATATTTTCTAAGTTATTTTCAGTTAGCGGCCGTCAACCATTACTTGCAATGTCTAATTAACCAAATTCTAAAACTCTTTCTCTATGTTTGGCTGTTTTTTGGTCCAACAACAACTTTTTTAGCACTTCTTCTGACTCTGTAATATTAATTTTTAGTACTCCAGACATAGATTTCTAATATTATGCGATCGCTTTCGTTATTTGTAACATTCTTTTTCCACCCTTGGTATTATGCAAGTCAATTCCCTTCTTGATATTTTATTTGAAAGAACAGCAAATTCCTCTATCCCCTTAATCATTCGTTATTGTGCAATGCTCCTTTCTCCATGATGGGGAACCAAAACAAAAGTTAAACTAAAGAATATAATGCTAACAACTGTTGAATGTGACAGCGACGACTTTCATATTTAAAGGGCAGAGGAAAATAAGCAGCTAACATGCCCTATTTTGATATTTTTTCGGACAGTAATTAACCAAACTAAAATTTTTCAAGTTTGGATTTTAGTTCTAGTCAAAATTTTTTGAAAATGTAATTTATAGAATAATAAAAATTGTATTTAAATTAGTCTCTTTGTGTAAACATATTGATTTTTTTTACCATAAAATGTAACTAATTGCCATATAATAAAGTGATTGTTTAAGATTTTTTTCTTAAGTCTAAATACTTACTCAAATTTTCTGGCTTTTATATACTATATTTTGTAGTATATAAACTGGATTGAATAATTGATTTCGGGGTGTGGAGTAGCGATCGCTAATTTACTAAATGCCATACCAATTCAATTATGTCATAACCTGGACTATATTTAGACAAATACTCTAAATAGATATTTAGAATTTATGTTTCAATTTTATTAATATATTCTGCTTTCAATTTAAAATAATCTAGAGCTAAAATAATTACTATTTTGGCTCCTTTTTGGCAATTTACTCTCTTTTATCATCAGCTTTTATCCATTCATTTATTATCTCTTAATTAAATATTTTTAACACTTCATCAAAACTTTTGCTATTGCTGATTTTCAAAAAATCTATGAATCTTTAATAATTTTAAACATCGTCTCCAAACATTGCATTTACTCTCGGTTTTATTCAATCTATTCTTACTTTTTTCCTTAGCCCTTGATTATACCAATAAACAATTTTTGATTACTCTTAAATCCAATCCACTTTCGTCTTAAAATCATACCGAAAAACTTTTTTTATTAGTATTTTTTTATTTTTAAATACTCTTCTATATTTCTTTAAATTTTTTATTTTTTCAAGATTATTATAGAACTCCCAGCTATATTTTCTCCTTATGTAAACGTACCTTTCTCTTTACTTACCCCATTTCCCTAATTATTGTGTTTAAAATAATCAGAGTCGGAAAATTTATTCAAACAATCTAATTTAGCCTTTTGTCCTAAAAAATGTACTTGATATACCAATCTATTATGATATTAGAGAAAGTATCATATTTAGTAAAATCAGGTATACTAAAGAATTGTACTTTTCCATAATACCTCATTTATATTCAAAATCATTTAGGATTACTATAGTATATTTATAGAGTTTTATTATCTATGATTTATCAATTTTACTTTTGGCTTTTAACTACATTATTATGCTTAATTAATCCACTGTTAGTAATCCAAGTTAATGCTCAATCTGAAAGGATAAAAATTCCTACTTATTCTATTACACAAGAAGGAAAAGAAGTTTGTCCGCCACCCGCTTTATCTCGCCTTCAGCGCCATACCATTGCTTCCGGAGAGAGCATTAAAACAATTGCCCAACAGTACAACCTCATTCCCTCAACCTTATTAGCATTTAATCGTCTCCTACAGCGAGGACAAGTAACCGTAGGTACTGAAATTATTATTCCCCCCTATAACGGTATCGCTATAAAAGTACCTGTTGGTAAAACCTGGAAAAATGTTGCAGAAAATTATAATATTCGGGCTGACACTTTATATGAAGTCAATGGTTGTCCAGAAACACCAAACCAACAAACACCAGAAATAGTTTTTTTACCAGGGGTAAATTGGTCTCCAGGAGGAAAAAGACCCCCAGAAATATCTTCATTAACAGGTTATCCTTTACCTTTTGAAGCTAGGGTAATTTTAGGTTATGGTTGGTTGTTACATCCAATTAAAAATCGAGTAGTTTTTCATAGTGGTTTAGACTTAATTGCTGATAGTGGAACATCAGTTTTTTCAGTAGGAGAGGGAACTGTAGCATTTGCCGGGAAACAAAGTAATTATGGAAATTTAGTAGTTATTAATCACGCCTCTGGTAAACAAACTCGTTATGCTCATTTAGATTCTATTCAGGTTAAAACTGGTCAAAAAATTCTACAGACAGAACTTTTAGGAACAGTTGGCCAAACAGGAGAGCCTGATTTTGAAGAAGCTCATCTACATTTTGAAATTAGATATAATTCTCCTTTAGGTTGGGTAGCTGAAAATCCAAATTCTTATATAAAAGTTATTTTTAAGTAATTGAAATTAGTATGATCTAAACCGTATTGTTTTATACTAAGTACCGAAGAAAGGGCAGAACAAAATCCTACTTTGGTCAAAAAAATTGGAAATACCGCCGACATCCTTAAGCAGGTGAAAAAGCTTTTTCATTTTGACGACCAATTGATGCTTTGATTTGATTTTTTCAATTACGATAGCAAGCGGGTCATCGAAAATTTTCGATGAATTTGAGCATTATTCATAATTAATACTGAAAGAATTAAATATGAAGGTAATAAATATATAGAAATTTTTGGGTAGATATAGCAATTCTAAATCATTTATAAAAAATTACTAGTTTTTGGAAAAATAACTCTAAGCACTGTTACTTTTGGTTTCTTTCTTCAGTATAAGTAATTTCTAGCCACCCATCTCTTTCGCTTTTCAGATAGGATTGTTATATGTATGGTTAATTGTGGGTTATTCCTGGGGAATATTTAGTTGAAGTTGTCACAGATATGATTAATTTAATCCTCAGAAAAAGTATCCTTATTAAAGGTAATTAAAATCTCGATTAATGTAAATAATATTTATTTATACTCAAAATTTTAACCTGATCATTAAAAAGAATTAATTAACTTATAGAAAATTGAGAATTTCTACTTAATTTAACAATCATTGAACATACGGTTTAGCTTGGCTATACCAGCAAGAAAAATAATTATAATTTTCATCAAAAATGTTATTTTTTTTCTTCTATGCTGATATCATTAAAACCCTGATTTAATAATATTTTTCAGATTATATAAAGCTTTTTTTTCTATAGTTAATCTATAGTTTATGTTTTTGTAAATAGTAATAAAAACCCTGATTTTGGTATTGCAAAATATAACGGTTATCTAATAGATTGATATTACCATAAACTTGCAAATTTTCTTGAAATATTGGATCAGAATCTTTTAACTCTATTAGATCTATACTTACTTCTTTGTCAACTTGCTGTAGCTCTTGTAATGTTTGAGGTAATTGCCAAATAACTTGAGTCGGATAATTAGCGATCGCTAAATAAAAGTTTTTATTAGACATAACTACTTGTGGTTGAATTGATAATTTTAATATTACTTTTTCCAACCGTGAACTATAAGTATATAAACGTTGATACTGTCGCCGTTGGAGATTTTTTAGTTTGTGAAAAGTCACAAAGTTTGAATAACTTAAACAAAGACAAATTCCTAATCCACTAGCTACTACTTTTTGGATTTTTAATTGTGGTATCAATAGCCACAAACTAGTCACAGATAAAATTGCCATTAATGGAGAAAAAACTGATAACCCTCTTGTTGCATTAATATATTGATAAAGTAATAAAAATGCTAGTAAAGCTGACATAAAATTAATTAAACTAAAAACACATAAATGTGTATATTTTTCCCATTTTTGTAATTTTTTTTGATGACTTGCTGTTGCTAGTACAGCTAAAGTAATACTCCATAACAGAAACATTGAAATAGTAATTGTTCCATAGACTGGAAACCTTTTAAAATTAATTACGAGAGTACAATTAAATAGAAAGTTTTCCCAGATCATTCTCAGCATATCAGTCAAATTAGATTGGGATAAAATTCTCGTTGCTGCATAGGGATAAATTTCTTGATTTTGAGAAAGGGGAATTAAAACAGTAACAAACAGTAATCCAAAAGAAAAAAGTAAGCTTAATAAAGTTTTTTTGTAATGTTTACTTTTCTCAATCCACAAAAGAGTAGTACTGGTAATAAACAAAGTCAATAAAAATGGTTTAATTAAATATGCTAAAGCTATTGCTAAACCTAAAAATAGCCCTTTTAAAAAACTTTCTTTTTGTAGAAACAAAATAGCAACAACTACCATAATAACAGCGGCAGCCGATATTTCTGTCATGACTGAATGAGTCAAAACTAAAGTATAAGGATAAACCAAATAAATCAAACTAGCCCCAAAGCCCACCCATTGATTCGCAATTAATCTGCCAACTGTAAAAATTAAAAAAATCGTCAAAATAAGGAGTAGATAATTAACAAAAAATGGTGTAGCCTCATTAATTCCACCAATCAAAAAACCAAAGGCCAATATGATGGGATAACCAGGGAGATGAGTATCCTTAGTTGGATAGCCTTTTTGAATAATACTACTAGCCAAATAATGATTACTATTAAAATCAAAATGACGGACAATATTTTGAGCTACAGTATAGTAAAGTGTTTCATCATTCCAGCGAATTTGTAGAGAGACTGGTTTAGTAATGTAGAGAGCGATCGCCGTTATTATAAATAATAATATATATGGAAAAAGATGAGTAAATAGATTTCTACGAAAAGTCATTTTTGAAGTTAGAAGAAAGAAACTATAAACAAAGTAAGAATAGGTAAATAATATAACTTAGCTTTGGGGTAAGCAGGTTAATACTTGAGAATTACAGATTTTATTAAACTGAAATCCAATCCTTGTAGAAACATCACTTTTATCAATAATTTTGTGGAGGTACCTATAAATACTTGAACAAAATTATTTACCCATTCTAATTTTCTAGAATTTTTAGAAGGCAAACAATTCAGCTTGTATAAATGTGTAATGAATTTTGTGTACCTACTTAATAGACATACAGCATATTTCGGGCAGATAAGGCACAATCTAAATAGTAAAAATCATGTATTACTCGTATATTGCTTACATAGGTGTACCTCACCAGCCAAGGAAAGCGCTGTATCTCTAAATTACATAAAATTTCCTCTAGGCTACCTACAAAAGTAGCCAATAAAATGAATCACAGGCAGGTAGCAAAATATCTACTCTGCTGTATATATCCCTTTTTAGGGAATAGATTCTATTTATAAATTAATATAAAATTATAAAAATTAAAAATATAATTTTTTAGGTATAATAACTAATAAATATAGAATAGGTGTGGTACTATGGGAAAGACTAAGTCTAAATCTAACTTACCAACAAAAATATGTCCTGTATGTAACCGCCCTTTTAGCTGGCGAAAAAAATGGGCCAATTGTTGGGATGAAGTGAAATATTGTTCCGAAAGATGTCGGCGACATAAGTCATCTCCGTTATTAGCACCTCCTAATTAAGTAGGAGGAAAGACGCCGAAATTTCCTTTTTTATCTCCTAGAAAAAAACAGGTAGAACTTATTTATTGGTCAAGATTGACAAAAAAACGAGACTTACTTAATATTATATCTCAACTAAGTTATTCTGTAGTTAATACAAGAAAATGCAGCCAAAACTTATTATTCATGGTGGTGCTGGTAGTTCCCTTGACGAAAAAGGAGGATTAGAAATTGTTCGGAAATCTTTACATCGAATAGTAGATGAATTATATAACCTACTTCTAGGTGATACCGCTGCTCTAGATATAGTTATACGTGGTTGCCAAATGTTAGAAGATGACCCAATTTTTAATGCTGGCACCGGTTCAGTGCTCCAATCTGATGGACAAATTCGGATGAGTGCTTCGCTGATGGATGGTTTAAATCATCGGTTTAGTGGGGTGATCAATGTCTCCAGGATTAAAAATCCCATTGATTTAGCCAGAGCATTGCAAGAATCCCCTGATCGCGTATTATCAGATAGTGGGGCGGCTGAATTTGTGCGGGAATTACAAATGCCAGTTTACAATCCTCTGACAGATAAACGATTAAATGAATGGCTTGAAGACCGCAAACAAAATTTTAATAGAAAAATGGCAAACGTGGTTACAGTATCTCCAGGTACTGGCACTATTGGTGTAGTAGCTTTGGATAAAGAGGGTAGATTAGCTGCAGGTACGTCTACTGGTGGGAAAGGTTTTGAAAAAATTGGTCGGGTTAGTGACTCGGCGATGCCTGCGGGAAATTATGCTACTGATAGTGCTGCAGTAAGTTGTACTGGTATTGGAGAAGATATTATTGATGAGTGTTTGGCTGCAAAAATTGTGATTAGGGTAACGGATGGTTTTTCTATTAAGGCAGCTTTTGAGCGTTCATTTGCTGAGGCCCATGAACATAAAAGAGATTTGGGAGCTATCGGTATTGATGCTGGTGGTACAATTAACTGGGGAAAAACTTGCGATGTAATTTTAGCTGCTTTTCACGATGGGGAAAAAATTGGTGATAGTTTGGAAGCTGACAAGGGAAAATCAACTTTTTCTGTTGAATAAAGCCAGGGCTTACCCATCTAAACAAGGAGGTTTGTTCCCCTGGTTTTTTATTGTGATTCAAACCAATAAACTTCCTTGATATATCCGTTTTCTGCATAAGTCCTAAAAACGCAATGTAGCCAAGATCAGAACCCCGTGCTACATTGTATTTCATATTCTAATTAAGAAAGTATTTTAATTTCAATCCAAACTCCTATTTTTTTAATATGAGGAATATATTCAATATTAAGCTTAGGAATACAACTTAAGCGATCGTCTTGAAGTACACCCGCACCATTTAATGTTAAAGCATCAAGACAAGCTCCTGCTAAATTATCTAAATCAGAATTAGTGCGATGTTTCCCACAAAAACTAATAGAAATAGCTGCTCTTTGAATTGGCAAACTTACCTCTAAATTAAGTTTAGAAACTTGACGGTAGATTTCTACTTCTGCCTGATTTCTCCAGATACGATACCGAGATGGTAAATAAGTACCATTAGCAGTAACTCGTGGACGTGCTTTAGGAACTATTTTCCCAGGAATATACAAATTAATTATTGTAGAACTTTTATATTCTTCAGACTTGGGAGGACAAGTGGTAAAATCATTAGTATTATCCAATGACGGAATATTTTTGTTAACTTCCTTCCCTAGCTTCTCTAGTAAATTATCTTTTGATTTAGAGGTAAAAAATTGCATTTGGGATTTATCCTCAATAGCAGATAAATCAACTTTTCTGTAAGTATCTAATTGTCTCCGGAAACTAGGCCAACTTTTAGCTATTTGTAAATAAGTTTCTGTACAGTTTTCCGATAAATGGCAATTATTTTGTAGCCACGATTGCCATTCAGTAGGAGAAAATAAAGATTTAGTTTCTAATAATAATTGACCTAAAGAATAAGCATAAGCTATAGAATTCTTATGGTAATCTTGGCATTTTTGATGTTTAAAATTAATATCTTCTATTAAGTATTGCCAGTTAATTAATACCATTTTTGTATAAAATAAGTAAATATAAAAACGGAGAGAAATAATAAAAATATGGGTACAGAAAGTAAGTATTAGGGAAAAAGAGATACTCTGTTGAAATATAAAAACATTTTTGTTATAATTAAATAATCAGATACTATATAAATTATCAATAGGATATTATAGCATTTTTTATTATTCCAAAAAAACAGATATTTTTACTTAAAATTACTGATGAGTCAGCCATTTTTTTTGATTAACATGATTAGAAATATTTAAAATACAAATTAAGGTAAAATTTTAATAGTAAATTATATATAACTTATTTCATAATAAATAATGTATTAGAATATATTTATAGCTACAAAAAAAGAACAAAAATAATTCTTGGTATTACAGATAAAAAACTAAAAAAATTAATATAAAATGCTCAAAAATTTGAATAAAAAAAGACAGGTGAAAGCCAGTCAATAAAAAAGATTAATCAAGGTAAAAAGAGGTCAAAAACAGCTTAAAAGTCGAGGAATAAATCACCCTAACTATATGCTATATAAGTCAAATTCCTACATTTACTCATACTAGAAATATCATTTGATATCAGTGAGTTAACAGCAAATAATATTTTCAGGCTTTGGATAGATATACTACAAGAGTTATTGTCTCCCCACCCCCATCCCCTTGGTAGTAGGAGGGCAAGAGGGGTAGATAAAATTCCGAGAAAAAGAAGAGCAATATTTGTGGATACAATAAATTTTAATATAACAAGAATTAATTGTAGAAAGTACAGAACAAAGTATACATAAAACAGATAACTATGATAAACACAAAAAAATATTAGAGTTGTTGGAAATCAAGGGAAAAAAGTGCTTAAACCAAAGACGAGTCCAGGTTTAAGCGTGCTTTTGAGATTTGAAATCCTGAAAAATTTATAGAGTAAACTTTTGATGATGTTCAATTTTCCCACACCAAACAACTCTATTAATTAATTTTTACAACTATAATTCAGATAAATCTCATAAATTTATCGGCGTCGTCTACTGTTCCGACGTGAAGGTGAGAACGACCCACCACTACCAAAACTACGAGGTTGTTGACGAGGTTTTGCTGTATCTGAACGACGCAGATCGCTGGCACTAACTCCACTCCCTGTAGAACGATTTGTATTTTGTTGCTGTTTAGGAGTTTTGGTGCTGCGAGTGGAATTAGTTACACCTGTTGAACGTAAAATTTGACGATTTTTCTCCGCCACTGGTGGAGCTTGATAACGTTCTTGATAACGGTTAACAGCTTGGTTGTAGTTGCTACCATATCCACCATAACCAGTCATTACTCCACCCGGTTGATAAACTGGTGGTACATAATATTGAGGGGTGAACAACATACTACTAATAGCTCCACCAACTACTTGACCTGCTACTGCTCCTGCAAAAGGTGTCCAGAAGTTAGACTCACGGCGCACAATAACTGTTTCTTGTCTACCTGTTTGTGGGTTAGTTTGGGTTTCGGTTACGTTGTGTACATATTCAATTTTAAAATCTGGTTTAATATGTAAACTAGCTTGATTACCATTAATGTTAATATAATTAGTCTTGCCTTCCTGAATTTCTTCATCAGTTAAACTTGCCATTTGCAAATCTTTAGTGTTATAAATTGGGGGTTTACCAGGAGGAGTATTCAATAACATCAGGGAATATTCCCCATTGGCATCGTTATAGGTTGCTTGCTGTACAGGATATTCTCCTTCAGTTACTTGGTTACGGTTTTGATTAGATGAGACATTGGGATTTGAGTTTTGAGATGAGCTAGTGTTGGAGCTGCCACAAGCGATGGTTGTCCAACATAATGTCAAGCATATAAACAAAACAGTTAATTTACGCAGCATACAATTATATCTCCTAAAATAACTTTGAGTCAGTTATAGTTATTATTTTAGCTTGATTTGACTTTTGAAAACGGAGCGAAGCAAAATCTAGAATAGAGAACTATGAATTAAGAAGCGGTTTGTAAACAATTATGAAGTATTAGTAGCGATCGCTAACCGTTTGAGCATTAAACGAATCATTGAAATATGAATGAAGGCTTCGCTGTTTTGAGGATGTTCTTCATAATCTTTAGAATGTATGTTAATGCTATGGGCTTAAGAGGAATATCAAGAGTCAAAAAGCTACACCATACTACAATTATCAACTCAATTAAACAAGTAGGAAAACTATTACCACGTTCTTACTCTCCTCAAAAAACTCCTCAAGTAGGAGAGCTAGAAGAATTACAGAGATAATTAGGCTCAAAAAAAACCAAATTTGGGTATGAACGGCAATAAATCATTTTAAAAAAGGAATTTTAGAATGGGTTATTGGAAATCCTAGTGGAAAAACATTTTATCCTTTATGGGAACAAGTTAAAAAATAGGAATGTCCTCCTTTAAGTTACAGATGGATGGAAAGTATATGCCAAGGCCTATTAATGATGGGGATAAAATTATCAGCAAAACCTATATGACCATTGTAGTTGGAGAAAATACTAGACTTCGGCAATATCTTGCCAGATGACATCGAAGGACTCTTTGCTACTCAAAATCTCACGAGAAGTTAAAGCATTCAATTCCCTTACTGATTCATTAAATATCAATTTTGGGATGTTCTAGTTCCTTATAGATATTTACAGCGATCGCTATGAACTCAAATCATACCTTAATTCACCAAAGCCTTATTATTTAACAACTACATTGTTTAGTGAATTTATTCAATAAAAATTAACAAAATCTTACCTGCATTTATTCTCTGATTACTACTAGTACCAGGACTGAGATTAAAGATAGTATGTATGAGCTAAAAAACCAGGAAGTAGAATTGAGCTGAATTCACTAAGAAGATACGCGTTTATGTAATGTGCCTGGGTAAGTCTTAATCATATAAATCTATTATCATTGGTATAATTCAGTATTGATAAATAATTTTTGGGAAAGATTTAATAGCACCAATTATATTTAAAATAACCCTAAATGCCGTGGGATTTGAACAATGGTTAGATAAACATTTATTACCATCATTAAAAATTCCCAATATACTAATTATGAGAATTAAGCAATTCATAGAAAAAAGGTTATTAGAGAATTAGTAGAAGCAGGGGGTCATCAATTACTATTTTTGCCAAAATACTCTCCTGATTTAAATGACTAAGAACATGATTTTAGTGCATTAAAAAGAGCTAGAATCTATTCACCTATCAATACATCTCTTGATGAAATTCTTCGTAATTATTGTACCAAATAGTGTCTCATTCTTATTCAAAATAACTATATTATTTAGATACTTCTCCACGTCCAATCTTATGTTGATTGACCCACTGCTCTATTACCATTACAGTGAGCCAAAATATCATACTCCCTCATTACTTTACAGCCCTTTTCAGATAAATAAACCACAATGATATAACCAAGCAAAGCCATCATCTTCAGTAATTTCAGTGATCGCTTCTGTTAAATAGGGCTGGCTAGTTAACTTTCAAAAGACCTTTCCATAAAAGGTTATCAAACCCTTGCCCCGCCATTCCCAAATCAGCGTTTTTCGAGATATCTAAAGTATTGACACAATTATGCTTTAGCCAAATTTTGCACAAGGCACGAAAAGTACCAGAAGTTTCATAGCTAAAGCTCATGTATGGATAAGATTTTGGGCATACCTAGGCCTAAAAAATCAGGGGACAATTCTTACTACACCAGACCTGATGACCAAGCCATTTATCCGTACCTCAGTTCTGACCTGCTCAACCTGCTAATAAAACAACCCTCACCCCATTAGACAATAGATATGCTAACCCGAAATTTGGCTTTTGAGGTGCCTGTCACCCCGTGAGATAGTTAACTTATAAACAAAAGAGCCTGTATCTTTGATACAAGCTCTGACAAAAAAGTCTAGAAATATGATGTAATTTTTAAGCAAATATTATTTACTAACATTTTCTCAAAGATAACTATTTAATTTCTACCTTAGCTCCTGCTTCTTCTAATTGCTTCTTGATATCTTCAGCAGCTTCCTTGGCAATTCCTTCCTTAAGTGGCTTAGGTACAGACTCTACTAACTCTTTTGCTTCTTTCAAACCCAAGCCTGTAATACTACGGACTACTTTTAAGATAGCAATTTTCTTGTCTGAAGGAAATTCAGTAAGAATTGCATCAAACTCAGTTTGCTCTTCCTCTGGTTCCGCCGCTGCTGCACCAGGTGCTCCTGGCATAGCCATAGGCATCATCATACCACCAGCAGGAGCAGCAGCACTAACACCAAAAGCGTCTTCAATTTGTTTAACTAATTCCGATGCTTCTAGCAAAGAAAGTGACTTAAGTTGTTCAAGAATTTCGTCAGTTTTTGCAGACATTATTAATCTCCTATGTATTATTAGTTTACAGTAGCTTTGTTGGTGATAATTTTGACTATTTATGATCTGAACTAAGATCTAAAAATTGATAAAATATCAGTGAAAAAAATCATTTGATTTGTACAGCAGTCAAATATTAGGTGCAGATATTCATAAATCCTGAAACTGATCAGAGATTACTTTTGAATTTACCCCTTCTGACTTGCATGTAGGGCTATATTAAGCAGCATCACCTTGTTGCTCTTTATCTGAGATAGCTTTAATTGCTCTGTTTACAGAAGCTGGAACCTCATTAATACCAGTAGCAAGCTGGGTAGGTACAGCATCCAGACTAATAGCCAACTTAGTAGCTATATTATTAATAGCACCAGCAACTTGAGCAAGTAACTCTTCCTTAGATGGCAGATCAGCGATCGCTTTCACTTGATCTTTATCCAGCAGTCGCCCTTCCATGACGCCACCCTTAAACTCAGTTTTCTTGGTGGCTTTTTGGAAGTCTTGGTATGCTTTAATAGCACCACCAATATCATTTTTCAAAAATAGGAAAGCATTAGAACCTGCAAGTAAGTCTTCCATAGGTTGCCAGTTGCTATCTTCTTTAACGGCAATTCCCATCAAAGTATTTTTAGCAATTGAACAAATACTACCTGTAGGTATTAGTCGCCGACGCAGGTCTGTAATCTCAGCAACAGATAGTCCTTGATAATTAATCACCAAGGCTAGCTGACTTTCACTCAAGTTTTGCTTGATACCTGCTAACATTTCCTCTTTTTGTTTTTTACTTTTGCCCATCTTTATCACCTCCTTAACAAATTGACATTACATAAATGCAGGATAATTTTAATAGTTTTATAGAATGGACATCTTGCCTGCTAATTATATTTTCAGACGGGTATAGTCATGGACAAAGTCCTCAAGACATTTTTGCACCTCTCAAGTTTAGTCCGTGCTGGCAATTTAACTCTTGATATTATGTCCGCTCATAAGATTAAGTAACAATTAGAAAAAAAGCTTTTGATTTTCTTCCACCAAAGTGTAAGTATTTAAAGAGGTATAATACACCATTGGATTGGGCAAATGATGTACAAAGCGTGAATGGTAAAATCATACTAGTGAGAATATCTAGTCCGTAGGTGTATACCTCACGGGCAGCGGAAGTGCCATATTACTTCTGACATCTGACTTTAGCAAAAGGGATGCTTACTCCACTTATATTCACCCTACCTCTGAGCAATACCCAAATCAAAAACCCTAGCAGATTTAGCTATCTGCCAGGGCTAAGAATTATCAAATCCAAATCAAGCAATTAAATTAGGGTCTTTAATAAAACTCCCTATTGTTATCTTTGAATAATTAATTCTTGAACCTCGGCAGAAAATTAAGCTATTAGCACCTGCTGTCTTTAGCTCTTGAATTTGAAATTTTTTGGAAAATTTTTCAGCTTTTTTATATTGACATCAAACTGACTTATACAGTTAACTAAATTGTTGACATCCTCCCCGGCTTGTTAGAAAAGGGAAAAAACCGATTCTTAGATCTAATTTAGGTTCATGTCTAATAGACTGTTGCAGCTACCCTCAAAAGAGGTAGGTTAGTCTGGTCGATCCGTCCATTTAAAGTCTCGGAATGCCCAAGCGCAACTTACCAAAAATTCTTGTGGGTCTTTATTTGTCTATTCAGATTTGAACTGCTCCGAAACCTGAAAGCTTCCCAAGTTATGCTCTCAACTGAAGGAGTTTCGACCTAATCTTCTTTTCTACAGAATTTATGAAACAAGGCATGTAAATAACTCATCTTATTATAACATGCAAAGCCAACCAATAGATGGGCGAGACTTTCAACTTAAATTTTTCGGCAATTACTGAGTGCTGATAGCTTTTCAAATTAAGCTGCTTCAGTTAATTTTAGATCCTGTAGGGAGCTAACATCAATTTCAATTGAAGGACCCATCGTTGCCGATACAAATATAGTACGCCAATAGCGACCCTTGGCTCCAGAAGGACGGTTACGGTCAATACACTCTTGTAGAGCTTTTAAATTTATCAGTAAATCTTCTACTGAAAAGGAAGTTTTACCAAACATAACATGAACAATACCACTTCGGTCTGCCCTAAACTCCAACTTACCTGCTTTAAATTCGTCAATTGCCTTAGTCAAGTCAAAAGTTACAGTACCGCCTTTAGGAGATGGCATTAAACCTCTCGGTCCTAGTAAACGTCCTAGTTTAGCTACTTGAGGCATCACATCAGGTGTAGCGATTAACCTGTCAAATTCCATCATACCTTTACTAATTTGTTCGATCAGCTCTTCTGAACCTGCTAAGTCTGCTCCTGCTGCTAGAGCTTCGTTAACTTTCTCACCCTTGGCAATAACGGCAATTCGGATAGTTTGACCTGTTCCCTTTGGTAAAGCTACTGTAGTTCGTAGTTGTTGATCTGTGTATTTAGGATCTATCCCTAAACGAACATGAGCTTCTGCAGCTTCTAGAAATTTGGCTGTAGCTGTTTCTTTTAAAAGTTGGAGTGCCTCTTTTGGTTCATAAGGTCGCTCTTCTACTTTTTTTCTTAATTCTTGCAATCTACGAGAGATTTTTTTTGGCATTTCATACTCCTGGGGTACTTAGCGAAGCTTGGCTTCTCCCCCTATATCAATTTACTTTTGCTTTTATTTCTACTGTGAATAATGTAGATTAATTAGTATATTATAGTTAAGTGATTAATTTTATTCATCAATCACTGATGGTAATACCCATATTTCTTGCTGTACCTGCCACAATTTTCATTGCAGCTTCAATATTGTTAGCATTGAGGTCTGGCATTTTCGTTTGTGCGATTTCTTGGAGTTGAGCTTGCGTAATAGAGCCTACCTTTGTTCGGTTTGGTTCACTTGAACCACTTTCTACACCTGCTGCTTTTTTTATTAATACCGCTGCAGGCGGAGTCTTCAAGACAAAAGTAAAACTACGGTCTTCATAAACTGAGATTTCTACTGGTACCACTGTACCAGCTTGATCTGCTGTTTTGGCGTTATATTCTTTGCAAAACGCCATAATATTTACACCATGTTGACCTAAAGCTGGACCAATGGGCGGAGAAGGGTTAGCCTTTCCTGCCGTAATAGCCAACTTTATAACTGCCACGACTTTTTTTGCCATTACTTATGCTTTTCTACCTGATTAAACTCTAATTCTACTGGCGTATCACGTCCAAAAATGGATAGTAGCGCCTTCAATTTATTTCTTTCTGGGCTGACCTCAATCACATCACCTTCAAAGTCTTTAAATGGCCCTGAAAGAACTGTAATATGGTCTCCTTCTGCCACTGTTACTTTTAAATATGGCTCTTGTTCTTGAGCTCGCCTAAAGATCCTCTCCACCTCTGAAGAACTTAGAGGTAATGGCTTAACATGACCACGACCTCTTCCATAGCGACGCTTTTGTTCAGCTCCTACAAAGTTAATCACATTTGGAGTACTTTTGACTATTTGCCATGCCTCATCATCAATTCTCCATTCTTTCTGTTCCTCATGCCAATTTAGCTTCATTTGTACCAATACATACCCAGGAAAAACTTTTTCTTCACTATGTTGGCGACTACCGTCTTTACGAAGCTTAATTGCAGCTATGTGAGGTATTTCTACTTTAAATATTTTATCTGTAATATCAAGGGTTTGAATACGCTGGCTTAAATTAGTCTTAACCCGCTTCTCACAACCAGAAGCGACTTGTACTGCGTACCATCGCAATTCTCCTTTAGCAAACTCTGTAGTTTTTTCTTCTCCTTGGTCTAATTGTGTTGTCTGTTGTGTTTCTTCTAAAGATAAATTCATCCAAACACCACCTGGGCTCCCCAACTAAAAAACTCATCTACTAGGTAAATGATTGTTGCTGATAGAATAACCATTAATAGTACAGCTACAGATTCACTGATTAATTGTTCTCTGCTTGGCCATACTACTTTATCTAGTTCTTCTTTTGTTTCTTGGAAAAAAGTTACAGGACTTAAACCTTCTTTATCTTCTTGTACTTTTATCCCCTCTTTTTTTACCACAATAATTTATCTTCCCCCTAAGTTTGTGATGTTATTCCACCGTTCACGGGACCAAGTTATAGTTGTAGTAGGCAATATGCCTGGGCTACAAAAGTAGTATGTTTAATACTTGCACTTCATTATGCTTAGAATTTACTATCGAAAATTATAGCATAATTTTTGGCGACAGAATTAAAGTCAAAGTTTCCCTTAAAAAAGTATAGGGAAAATTCAATAGAGCCAGTAGAGCAGAGAATATTTTTTTCCCATACTTTGCCCTATACTTTAATGTCTATACTGTTTATGTTTTTTATTAATTCACCGCGCCCTGGAGGACTCGAACCCCCGACATCAGGTTTTGGAGACCTGCGTTCTACCAACTGAACTAAGAGCGCATATCAGAGGTGATTAGATTTAATCTAAGCAACCTCACTTTTTTCATTATAACATAACTTTTGAGAAAATGGGGAAAAATTTTTGAGATTCTTTTTGAAACTATAAAGAACGATCAAATCTTTGCTTGACACGAGTGGCCTTACCAACACGACCCCTCAAGTAGTATAGTTTGGCTCTACGCACCTTACCTCGACGGATCAACTTAATATTAGCAATCCTGGGAGAATGGAGCAAAAATACCCGTTCGACCCCTACACCTTGAAAAACACGACGAACTGTAATAGTTTCGTTTATCCCTCCATTCCGCATGGCAATAATAGTTCCTTCATAGGGCTGAACTCGTTCTTTTCCTCCCTCTATAATTTTGACTCCGACTTTGACTGTGTCACCTACATAGAGTAGAGGAATTTTCTTTTTCGAGTTTTGCTTTAATTTTTCTATTTCTTCAGCTTCAATTGAGGAAATTATTTCTTGGGCTTTCATAATACTTTTTTAATCTGACAATCTATATATTATAGATCAAAGGTTAGGGAGTAAAGAGTAGGGATAAAGAGATGATTAGGATATTGGATATTGGACATATAATAATTATTATATATTCATTGGGCTACATTAATTTGGAATATTTTGTATGTTAAGAATATTCTACTGAAGCATTTAAGCATTACTGTTTAAGTTTTTAGTCTTGTTAAAGGAAGTATTTTTTTGTTAAGCCCGACTAAGTTAAAAGAGAAACTGCTAGCTCTCTCAATTAACTATATGTCCCAAAAATCCTGGGCAAATTCAGCTACATAAAAGTCAAATCGATGAAAATGGGACATTATTCGTTATTTTATAGGCATTATTAATAGCTGTCGCTGAGGTGCTTAGGACATTCTCAAACTATCAGATTTAGTCACAGTAGGAATTTATGGTGTAATAGTCATTAATCTGTACTAAGTTCTGTTATAGTTTGGCACTCAGTTCAATATTGATATTCTGTTGCTGAGACTTCTAGGATGGAGCAATAAAAGTATTGTGAGCTATTGTTAGCAAAGATGGAACGGAAAATGGATACTCAACCTTCAAATCAAGGAGCTTCAACTCCTCATACAGCAGAAGAAGTCCTGAAATTAGTGATTCAAGACTTGGACAATTTTCGTCAAGATTTGACACATCAGTTAGGGCAAGATGTAAGTAGATTAAGAGCTGAGAAAGAACAGCTCAATGAGGATGTTAATAAATTAAGAAAGCAATATGAACAGTTGCAAGTTCAACAACTGGAATCTCTTTCTCAACGACAAATAGCCCAGCAACAATTATGGCTGAAACAACTGGCCCAAGTACTGGCAAATAATTTACAAAAACAGTTAGGCCATAAAATTAAAGAGTTAAAGGAGAGTGTTGACCCAGGATTACAACAAGGTGTTTCTTCAGGAGGAGGGTTACCAATGACTAATTCTCCAGATAACTATTATGAATCTGCTAATGAGTTGGGCTCTTCTTTGTCTGCTACTTTGAGCAGAACATTTGATACTCTAAAAAAGGAGTTGGATAGTTACGAAAGTGACCTTTGTGTGCAACTAAATAATATGCGTGGTATGGAACAGCAGAGTGAGGTGATTTTAGAAACCTTGCTCAGTCGTCTTCAGGGACAACTAGAAGGTAATAATGTAGTTTTATCACGAAATTTTCAAACTTTTCAGTCTGATCCCAGGAATTCATTAAATAATGCTTCTAGTGAAATATCAACTCCTATTGAGTCCCCAGAAATAGCACAAATAAGCAAACCTGAATCTACTGCAAAATCTCAAAAGTCTCCTTCTCAAGTTCAGATAGGTTTAATTTTGGCTTTGCTCTCAGCAGCAGTTCTATCTTTATTTAATGTTTGTGTAAAGATAGTTTTCAATACACCACCACAACCATATCAAGTTTTCGGTGGTTTATTTTCAGTATCAGGATTAATTAATCCTGATGTTTGGAATTCTTTGTTAATTTTATTACTACGGCAAGGGGTAGTAATGTTATTGATGCCTTTGGTTGCGACATTTCTTTATCCTGCTGTTTGGAGTGATATTGAGCATTTAATCAAATCCAAAAATTTTTCGTTATGGTGGAAAGTTATTGGTAGTGCTTTCTTTTTGTTTTTATCTCAGGTATTAATATATATTTCTATTGGTAATATACCTACTGGTATTGCCATGACAATTTTCTTTATTTATCCAATTATTACTGTTTTATTATCTTGGGGATTATTTGGTGATTCCCCTTCTGTTTTAAGAATTTGTGCGATGGTTATTATTGGTTTGGGAGGAATTTTAGTTATTCCTGGTGGAGTTGGTAATTATCAACCAGGAGTTATGGCTGGAGTTGCTGCTAGTATTACTTTTTCTGGATATATTTTACTAACACAAATGTCAGCAGGAAAGCTTCATCCTATTCCTTTTAGTTTAATTAATTTTGCTGGAATTTTTGTATTTTCGGCTTTGGGAATGATGATGCCTAAACCTGTAGAATGGTCTGCTAATTTTGATCCTAGTCTGTGGTCTAATTTAATTGTTATTAGTATTATTTTAGGGGTTTTAACCATTTCTAGCTATGTATTAAATAGTTTTGCTATTAAATTTGCTGGAGCGGCAAGAGCATCTATTATGGGTACTTTGGGTCCACCTTTAACTGCTTTAATTGCCCTTTTTACTATTGGAGAAGCATTAGGAGTAAAAGAGATTTTTGGGATAATACTGGTAATTATTGGTGTGGCAGCGATGAGTTTTGAAAGAATGTTTGGAGTGAAACGAAAGCCTAGTTAATATTGAGTGCTTACTATGTCTTTATACATTCATAATTGAGGCTATAAAGTTTGAATTTTCCTTTTTTTATATTCTTAAGAGGGGATGCTTGAGACTTTATCTATTGGTAAACCTAATAGTTAAAATACAGAAGTAATTAATATTCATGCAAAATTAATTACACGTTTATACAAATTTGTATAAAATTAATTATTTGCCTTCTACAGAGTACAGATAATTACAATGGGTAAATAATTTTGCTGAGGTACTTATGAAGTATCAAAGCTAATATTTCCTAGTTGCTTTATATATAGAACTATGGTGACTATGGTTTTTAGGTACTGAATTTATACTGTTCTTCTTAAAGGCGTGAGTTACAGCTATTCTTCTAACAAAGGAATTTACGGGGGATTTCCGAAATGGGTGAGCTACAGCTATATCTGGCGATGTATGAACGCTACAAAGGTTTGATTATTAATAGGGTTGTGGGGAATTAAGCCTAAAAAATTCCTTAAACCCAAAACAATTTCAGCTTTAGGAATGCTTTTAAGAATAAAATCCTAAAAACTTTATAGAATGAGCTTTTGAGAATTTTAATTTTTTCTACAGCTAACAATTCTAATATTTGTATCTCATTATACTTGGTATTTCCCATAATTCTCACCCCTCAGTTACAGGATTTTTGCGACTTTTGAGTTTTAATTTGTGACTTTTGACTTTTAAATGTACGGTTTCCACTAACTAGCACTCTATTGTATAGAGTGCTAAATTTTTATTTGGAAGTAATAGGAAAAAGTATATGGCTAAAATTGTAGAATTTGATGATAAGTCCAGACGCTCTCTAGAACGAGGTATCAATACTCTAGCTGATGCGGTCAGAATTACTATGGGCCCAAAGGGTAGAAATGTATTACTAGAGAAAAAATATGGCGCTCCCCAAATTGTTAATGATGGTATTACAGTAGCTAAGGATATTGAACTGGAAGACCCTCTAGAAAACACTGGGGCTAAATTAATTCAAGAAGTGGCGTCTAAAACTAAGGATATTGCTGGAGATGGCACAACTACAGCTACTGTTTTAGCTCAGTCTATGATTAAAGAAGGCCTCAAAAACGTAGCTGCTGGTGCGAACCCAGTGGCAGTTCGTAGAGGGATTGAGAAAACTGTTAGTCTGCTAGTGAAAGAAATACAAACAGTTGCTAAACCGGTAGAGGGAGAAGCGATCGCTCAAGTTGCTACGGTATCTGCAGGTGGTGATGCAGAGGTAGGCAGAATGATTTCTGAGGCCATGGATAAAGTTACCAAGGATGGGGTAATTACTGTTGAAGAGTCTAAGTCTCTTTCTACAGACTTAGAGGTTGTGGAAGGAATGCAAATTGATCGCGGTTATCTTTCTCCTTATTTTGTGACTGATCAAGAACGGTTAGTAGTCGACTTTGAAAATGCTCGCATCTTAATTACTGATAAGAAAATCTCTTCTATTCAAGATTTGGTACCGGTACTGGAAAAAGTTGCTCGTGCTGGTCAGTCTTTATTAATTATTGCTGAGGATATTGAAGGGGAAGCTTTAGCTACTTTGGTGGTTAATAAAGCAAGGGGTGTACTGAATGTTGCTGCAGTGAAGGCTCCTGGTTTTGGCGATCGCCGTAAGGCAATGCTCCAAGATATTGCTATTCTCACGGGTGGTCAACTCATCTCGGAAGAGGTTGGTCTGAGTCTAGAGATGGTAGACCTAGATATGATGGGTATTGGTCGCAAAATTTCTATTAACAAGGATAACACAACTATTGTTGCTGATGGGGGAACGGCTGAGGAAGTTAAAAAGCGGATCGCTCAAATTCGCAAACAGCTTGGTGAAAGCGACTCTGATTATGATAAAGAAAAGTTACAAGAGCGCATTGCTAAGTTAGCTGGTGGGGTGGCAGTCATTAAGGTTGGTGCTGCTACTGAAACTGAGCTTAAAGACCGGAAGTTACGCATTGAGGATGCTTTGAATGCGACAAAGGCTGCTGTAGAGGAGGGTATTGTCCCTGGTGGCGGTACTACTTTGATTCACTTGTCTACTAAAGTGGAGGAGCTAAAAGGTAGTCTCAATAATGAAGAAGAGAAAATTGGTGCTGATATTGTTAGACGTGCTTTAGAAGCACCTTTAAATCAAATTGCTAATAACTCTGGTGTAGAGGGTTCGGTAATTGTAGAAAAAGTACGTTCTACTGATTTTAGTGTTGGTTACAATGTGATAACTGGCGAGTACGAAGATCTGATTGCTGCTGGTATTCTTGACCCGGCGATGGTGGTACGTTCTGCGTTGCAAAATGCGGGTTCTATTGCTGGTATGGTCTTAACTACTGAGGCTGTGGTTGTTGAGAAGCCTGAGAAGAAAGGTGCTGCTCCTGATATGGATGGCGGCATGGGCGGCATGGGCGGCATGGGCGGCATGGGTATGCCTGGTATGGGAATGATGTAATTTTGCCTATCTACCTAAAGTCAATGTATCAGTTAGTCTGTTTATGGAGGGCTAATAGGGGTAATTGGCAATAAAAAATTAATGACATCAGGTTAGACATAACTAGATATTTATTTGATATTCTAGGTTTATGTCTAGCCTGTTAGTTTTTTTGTCTGACAGCAAAATTTATGTAAATTTGAGAGTGCTATAATTGTTCTAATTAACATTGATATTTTTAACAATTATGGCTGTTAAACTGTTGGACGATTTTTCGAAATCTCTCGGGTTGGAAACTGTTAACGGTGGGGCTAACCTTGTTAAGGCGCTTTTTAAATTAGCTGAGACACTAGAAAAATATAAGGATACTCAGGAATTAAAGTCTGCTATTGAAAAGATTAATATTGAATCTCTGTTGGATGCACTAAATTCTCCATTGGGAAGTGTTGTTAGAGATAGTGTACCTTTCTTGCCTATTGCAACTGGAATTATTTCTTATATTGTTAAACAAAGTCGTCAGGAGCCTACTTTGGAAGATGAGGTGCAGTTGTTGGTTCAGGTGGCTTTTTTAGAAAGTTTTCGACAATTTTTTGTAGAGCATCCAGAAATTAAGGAGCAGTTCACAGACACTGAGGCTTCGGAGGATGTAAAAAAACAGATTAAGAAGTTGGGTAAAGATGGTTTTAATCGCCAAGATGCTAAGGATACTTTGATTTGTTTTTATGATTCACCGTTGAGAGAAAAGTTTGATAATGTTGTATTGGCACGCTTAAAAGAGTCTGGTTTGGATGAAAAAACGGCGAAAATAGTGACTGAAAGAATTTCTCGCAGTACCCATCGTTATATGAAAGAAGCGGTATCAGAGGTGAAGGATGATGCTAAAAAATTAGCGGGAATTTATGGGTATGGCTGGCAGCAAGATTTGGAGGTTTATGGGAGTGTTGATGGGTATTTGAAAAATAAAGTTGCTCGTCTGCCAGAGGAAAAAGTATTTGATGAAAGTTTCTCTTTTCAGGATATTTATGTACCACTTGAGGTCGAGTCTGTGTCCGATGGAGAGGTTGATAAAAATGCTGAATCTCAGAATATTGAGAAGTGGGCAAAAACAATTTTGTTACCTCAACACTTTGATGAAAATTTTGATGAAAATTCGCGGAAAAATAATGAGGAAAAAGATAAAAAAGATAAACAGGTTTTATTTATTCAAGGGGGGCCTGGAAGAGGAAAAAGTGTATTTTGCCGGATGTTTGCTGACTGGGTGCGGCGGGAACTACATCCTATCTATACCCCTATTTTGATCCGGTTGCGAGATGTGAAAAATTTTGCAGCAAATATTGATCAGACTCTGGCTGATGCTGTGAATTACGATTTTGTGAAAATTGATGGGGGCTGGTTGACAGACCGGAATACTCGGTTTCTGTTTTTGCTGGATGGGTTTGATGAGTTGTTGTTGGAGCGGGGGGCAAGCAGTGAGTTGAAGGTGTTTTTAGATCAGGTAGCACAGTTTCAGAAACAGGCAGCGGAAAATAAGGAGCGCGGTCATCGGGTTTTGATCACGGGTAGACCTTTGGCGCTTTATGGTATTGAAAGGTTGATGCCTCCTAATTTGGAGCGGGTGAGTATTTTGCCGATGGATGATGATATCCAGGGACAGTGGTTTGAGAAGTGGCGGACGGTGGTGGGGGATGAGGAAACAGAAAAGTTTGGGGAGTTTTTACGGAGTGAACAATGTCCGGAGCAGGTTAACGAGTTGGCGCGGGAACCTCTTTTGTTGTATTTGCTGGCTTCAATGCACAGGGGTGGGAAGTTAAAGGTAGAGATGTTTGCTAATACTGATGTTGGTGAGACAAAGGTTTTAATTTATGAGCAGGCGTTGGAGTGGGTACTGGAAAAACAGCGGGTAGAAGAGGGTAAAAATATTAATCTTGAAATTACGAAGTTGGAGCCAGAAGATCTGGAGGTTTTATTGACAGAGGCGGGGTTGTGTGTGGTGCAGTCTGGTGGGGAATATGCTGCTATAGAAATGATCGAGGAGCGGCTGGTGAAAAAGGGAGATAAGGAGTTAAAGCGGTTAATTGAAAATGCTAGGGAAGATAAGCGGGAGGATGGGTTGAAAAATGCTTTGGCTGCTTTTTATTTGAAGTCGGCAACGGGGGCAGAAAATTCGGTGGAGTTTTTTCATAAGAGTTTTGGTGAGTTTCTCTGTGCAAAACGGATGGCAGAAAGTCTGGAATATTTTACGCAGAAAACTAAGAAAGGACGCAAGTTTAGTTACTCTGTTTCTGATGAGGAGTTGGTATGGCAGGTTTACGATCTGTTTGGTTATGGGGGTTTAACCGTGGAAGTTGTGGAGTATTTGATGGCTTTGTTGGTGAAAAGTGAAGCAAAGCTGGTGGTTTTGTTTGAGCGCTTACATGAGTTTTATCTAGACTGGTGTGATGGGAAGTTTATTGAGGCGACGGAGGAAACTTTACCTCAGAAAAAGGCGAGGGAGTTGCAGCAGTGGCGTATTAAGTCTGGGCAACGCCAAGTGGATATTTATACTGGGTTGAATGTGATTATTTTGTTGTTTGAGCTGGATCGTTATGGGCAGTCTCAGGAGGAGTTGCGGGAGCAGTTGCGTTTTTATCCTTGCGGTCAACATGGTAGTGAAAATTTTGAGGCTCTAAAACTGTTAACAATTATTGGCTATAGTCAATGTTTAGGAGTTGGTGCGTTTTGGGAAACAGTAGGTCAGTTTCTAAGTGGTGCCGACCTCAGATATGCCGACCTCAGTGGTGC
>ENA-UENU01000033-UENU01000033.1-marine-metagenome-genome-assembly--contig:-NODE-33-length-42859-cov-169.457059_pt1 | contig 42859 bp, 24 predicted proteins | sample MGYA00237877_ERZ529326 | MGnify/ENA primary metagenome ERZ529326 (study PRJEB26372, sample SAMN05368344) | marine metagenome | biome: cultured habitat; feature: ocean water; material: water; isolation... | reverse complement strand
AATAGTTTTTCCTATTTTCACTGCTAACTTTTTTAGAAAATTCCATACTAATACCCTAGAAGTTATAAGGTTTATTTGGATTTGTATGAGATGAAATTGACAATAATTTAAACATGTTAATTGTTTGATAATAGTATGAAATTTTCCATTTTTTATCTATATTGATAGACTCAAATTTTACAGCTCTAAGTAAGATTTAATTGAGGTAATATTTTGAAATATATTCTGCTTAAGCTGGCATAAACAAAGAAAAAAAACACTTTTTAATGCTGTAAAAAGCCTTTCATAATTGATTATTTTTCCTAATATTTTTTCATTTATATACCCTAGGTTAAATGTTAAAAATTTTGTATTTTTTGAAATATTTTATATGATTAAATGCTAGGATTAATGTTTAAGTAAGAATCATATTTTTTTTCTAAATAATCTATTAATTTAATTAATATTTTTATTGCATATACACTATATATTCATACAGTTTTAAATAATATTAATTATGATTTAAAGCTATTTTGCATAATTTAAATTTTAGTCAATATTGACGAGTTATAAGATTATTAAATTAATATTTTTGCCACTAATATAATTATATCATTCTTGTCTAATTATTAAAGATATTCAGAAAATTAATTTGACAAATTGTCATTTATATTTTTAGATTTTTTGTTCTCTTATTGTTATAGCAATCCTAAATAATATTCGATAAAATATGATATTTAGTCAAATTAGCTATCCTAAAAAAATATACTTTTTTATGATAATTTATCTTCAAAATAATTTAGTCTTAGTATATATAATATATTTTAAAAGTAATATCTCTCAAAGACTTTGTTGTACAAAATATGATTAGATAGTAAAAATTAAGAAGTGAAAATGGTACAAAAAACTATAGTCAATAGGTATGAGCAATAGTAAACCTAAGTCCAATTTCAAGTCCTTTTATCGGCTCAAAAACTGGTCTGAGTATGATGCCTCCTTAAAACAGCAAGGAAGTATAACTTTTTGGCTGGCTCCCGAGGTGTTTCAGGAGTGGCTTAATCAGACAAAAACTGAATGCAGGCTTTTCTTGATAAAATTCCTCTAGTTGCCACCTATTTAAAACATCAGAAAAGTTGCAATAAACTCGTTTACCTTCAGCCAAAGTATTAGCCAGTTCCACAAAAAAATCTAACCCTAGATGCTAAAGGTGTTAGGTATTAGGTGTTAGGTATTAGGTTTAAGAATTAACAAATTGATAACATCTTACTACCAAATCTATTGATTTTGGCCATGCTGTTAAATCTCAATAACTTTTTACTCAAAATCAATTCTTTCTAACAACCTGAAATCTAAAACCTGAAGTCTAAAACCTGAAATCTAAAACCTAAAATCTAAAACCTGAAAAATCTCTGTCAAGTTGGCAAATACTTGTGACATCTTTAAACTGTATTTGTTTGACATATCTTTTTCAAAAAAATTGGCCATGAAACGTATTGTTTTAATCGCAGGTTTTGAATCATTTAACACCGGACTCTATCGCCAAGCTGCTCAGTTAGCAACTTCTCGATGTCCAAATTTAGATATCCAAGTATTTAGCGATCGCGCACTTTCCACAGAACCAGAAAAAGTAGCCACCGCCTTAGAAAACGCTGATGTATTTTTCGGCAGTCTCCTCTTCGACTACGACCAAGTTCTGTGGTTACGCGAAAGAATACAACATATTCCCATCCGTCTCGTTTTTGAGTCAGCACTAGAATTAATGGCATTAACAAAATTGGGAAAATTTATTATCGGCGACAAACCCAAAGGAATGCCAAAACCAGTCAAATTTATTCTCAGCAAATTTTCTAGCGGGAGAGAAGAAGACAAACTTGCAGGTTATATCAGTTTCCTGAAAACCGGTCCAAAATTACTCAAATTTGTACCAGTCAAAAAAGTGCAAGACCTCCGGAACTGGTTAATAATTTACGGTTATTGGAATGCCGGCGGTACAGAAAACGTCGCTGCCATGTCTTGGGTATTGGCAGAAAAATATTTAGACTTAAAAGTAGGCGAAATACCTCCACCACTCGAAACTCCCAATATGGGTTTACTCCATCCAGACCACCATGGTTATTTTGAGTCTCCCCGAAAATATCTTGAATGGTATCGCCAACAGAAACCAACTTCCCCCACCCCAGTTGTCGGTATTCTACTCTACCGCAAACACGTCATTACCAAACAACCTTATATTCCCAAACTTATCCACAAATTTGAAGAAGCAGGTTTAACACCTCTTCCTATATTTATTAACGGTGTGGAAGGTCATGTTGCGGTCAGAGACTGGATGACCACCGCTCACGAAAGTCAGAAGTCAACCCCCCCACTTACTCCCAAAGAAGGAAATAAAAAACATAATACCACTAATAGGTCAAAAAATTTGTCTCCTATTAGCAATAAACCAATACTTTCCCTATCTCCCGAAGCAGTGGAAGTCGATGCAGTTGTTTCTACTATTGGGTTTCCCTTGGTGGGAGGTCCTGCAGGTTCTATGGAAGCAGGGCGACAGGTAGAAGTTTCCCAGGCTATTCTCAATGCCAAAAATGTTCCCTATCTTGTAGCAGCACCCTTACTTATTCAAGATATCTATTCTTGGACTCGCCAAGGAGTGGGAGGTTTACAAAGTGTAGTCTTATATGCCTTGCCAGAATTAGATGGAGCAATAGATCCAGTTCCCCTAGGTGGTTTAGTAGGAGAAGATATTTATTTAATTCCCGAACGAGTAAAACGCCTCACAGGTAGAGTCAAAAATTGGATTAAACTACGTCAGACACCCCCGGCACAAAGAAAAATTGCTGTTATTCTCTATGGTTTTCCTCCCGGTTATGGTGCTACAGGTACAGCAGCTTTATTAAATGTGCCCCGCTCGCTCCTGAAATTTCTCCATGCTCTCAAAGAGGAAGGTTACAATGTTGGGGAAATTCCTGAAGATGGGGAAGAACTGATTCGTCAAATTAAGGAGGCAGATGAGGCAATACAAAAAGCAGACCTATCGAAAGTAAATTTTAAAAGTCTCGAAAAATGGTTAGGCTATCTATCAATAACTCGCATGGAAAAACAATGGGGAAATCTCACAAATACTGGCATAAAAACCGATGGTAAAAATTTCCATATTGGGGGAATTCAATTAGGAAATATTTGGCTGGGGGTACAACCACCTCTGGGAATTTCTGGCGACCCTATGCGCTTAATGTTTGAAAGAGATTTAACACCCCATCCCCAATATGCTGCTTTTTATAAATGGCTCCAAAATGAATTTCAAGCTGATGCTGTTGTTCACTTTGGTATGCATGGAACTGTGGAATGGTTACCCGGTTCACCTTTAGGAAATACTGGCTATTCTTGGTCGGATATTCTGTTAGGAAATATGCCACATCTATATATATATGCTGCTAATAATCCCTCAGAATCTATGTTGGCAAAACGTCGGGGTTATGGGGTTTTGATTTCTCATAATATTCCTCCTTATAGTCGGGCAAGTTTGTATAAAGAATTGGTGAGTTTGCGAGAGTTAATTTCTGAATATCGGGAAGATACACAGAAAAATTCTGGGTTACGGGAAGGAATTTTTAAGAAAATTTTTGATACTGGTTTAAATTCTGATTGTCCGTTTGAGTATGGGAAAAAATTAGGAATTGAATTTACTCCGGAAAATGCTCGGATGTTTAGTGCGGATATGGTTAATTCCTATTTTGTGGAGATTTATAACTATTTACAGGTTATAGAACAAAGATTATTTTCTTCTGGTTTACATACTTTGGGAGAGGTGCCGAACGAGGAAGAATTAAAATCTTATTTGGAGGCTTATTTTGGAGAAAAAATCGGAGATATAACTCAGGATTTTAGGGAAAGAGATACAGATAATTTAGTTAATAAAGATGCTGAAAAAATTCGGGAGCTGTTAATGCAAAATACTGATGAGTTGACTAATCTTTTGCGGGGATTAAATGGAGAATATATTCCGGCTGCTCCAGGAGGAGATTTATTACGGGATGGTCCTGGAGTTTTGCCAACAGGAAGGAATATTCATGCTTTGGATCCCTATCGAATGCCTTCTCCTGCTGCTTATGAAAGAGGACGAGAAATTGCTAGGAAAATTATTACTCAGCATCTGGAAGAAAATGATAATTATCCTGAAACTGTGGCAGTAATGTTATGGGGTTTAGATGCTATTAAAACTCGTGGTGAATCTATAGGAATTTTATTAGAATTAGTAGGTGCTGAACCAGTAAAAGAGGGTACCGGTCGTATTGTTCGTTATGAATTAAAAAGTTTAACTGAAGTCGGTCATCCCCGGATTGATATTTTAGGAAATTTATCGGGAATTTTCCGGGATAGTTTTGTGAATATTATTGAATTATTAGATGATCTATTCCAACGAGCGGCAACAGCAGACGAACCTGTGGAGCAGAATTTTATCCGCAAACATGCTTTAGCATTACAAGAGCAAGGAGTAGAAAATATTTCGGCGCGGTTATTTTCTAATCCTGCTGGTGATTTTGGTTCCTTGGTAAATGACCGAGTTGTTGATGGAAACTGGGAGTCTGGGGATGAGTTGGGCGATACTTGGCAAGGGCGAAATGTTTTTAGTTACGGTCGTCAAGATAAAGGTCAGGCACGACCAGAAGTTTTGCAGGAGTTGCTCAAGGGTTGCGATCGCATCGTTCAAGAAATTGATTCGGTGGAGTATGGTTTGACGGATATTCAGGAATATTATGCTAATACTGGTGGGTTGAAGTTGGCAGCAGAAAAACAAAGGGGTAAGAAAGTCAGTGCGAGTTTTGTGGAAAGTTTCTCAAAGGATACCACCCCCCGAAAATTGGAAGATTTGTTGCGGATGGAATATCGCACAAAATTATTGAATCCTAAGTGGGCAGAGGCAATGGCAAATCAAGGTAGTGGAGGAGCTTACGAGATTTCTCAACGGATGACGGCGTTGATAGGTTGGGGGGGTACCGCTAATTTTGTGGATAGTTGGGTTTATGATGGTGCAGCTGAGACTTATGCTTTGGATGCAGAGATGGCGAGGAAATTACGGGAGGCAAACCCGGAGGCGTTTCGGAATATTATTGGGCGGATGTTGGAGGCTAACGGACGGGGTTTTTGGCAAACAGATGATGAGAAGTTGGAGAAGTTGCGGGAGTTGTATGATGTGGTAGATGAGAATATTGAAGGTGTGAGTGTTGGGTAGTTTTTTCTGTTGGGTTTCGTGAGCTCAACTCTACCTACAAAAGCATCAAGCTAGACGTAGGTGGGGTAGAACGGAGTGAAACCCAAGAAAAACATATTTTCAAGTCAGAAGTAGGTTAGCTTGAATAAACTGAGACTGAACAAAAACATCTTTTGTTGGTTTTCGTGACTTCAACCCAACCTACAAAACTACAAAACTAATAATTATTATTTTAATTTTATAGAATATCGTAGGGCAAAAAATACCAGGGGCAATTTATTTTTTCACAGCAGTAAAATACAAACGCTAGAAAGTTTTGTGTCAACCTGAAAATATAGATTTACTAAGAAAAGCTTTTCGATATGTTATGCAAAAATATCCATTTTAAATAGATGTTATTGTCATCCTGCTAGATTACCTCTATACTCTTTGAAAATTACCTAAAAATGATGCGGATTTTTCTAATTGTTGGCAGTTAATTAAAAATTATTTTAGTCGTCAATGCTATTCTCAATATGAGGATAAAATTTTAATATCTCGACAATATACAAGGGAAAAAATTGTTCGGCAATGTAGGTTTTGGGAGCATCAAATTCAAAGGAATTTAGATTTTGCTAATCATATCAAATATATTGATTATCATCCAGTACATCATGGATTAGTGGCTGCTCCCAAAGATTGAGAATACTCTAGTTTTTATCGTTATATAAAAATAGGAATTTATGACAAAATGTGGGAGTCTTCATAAACGATTATTTTTGATAGTAATTTTGCCAGAGAATAAAACTATAATTTTTGCCAATAATTAAGGATATTGAGGGTATTGTTATTGGGTAGTTTCTTAAGCAAAAATTTTACATTTTCAAAGGGATTTAGATTTTGCTAATCATATCAAATATATTGATTATCATCCAGTACATCATGGATTAGTGGCTGCTCCCAAAGATTGAGAATACTCTAGTTTTTATCGTTATATAAAAATAGGAATTTATGACAAAATGTGGGAGTCTTCATAAACGATTATTTTTGATAGTAATTTTGCCAGAGAATAAAACTATAATTTTTGCCAATAATTAAGGATATTGAGGGTATTGTTATTGGGTAGTTTCTTAAGCAAAAATTTTACATTACAGGAGGTAGATTTTTTTGGATAATAACTCAGATACTTATGGCAGAACTATTTATTTAGGTGCTTCTCGACGTCGCCTTGAAGATGCTGAAGCGCTCTATAATCAAGAACGTTGGAATGGTGCTATTTACATGGGTGGTTATGCTATTGAATGCGCTCTCAAATCTCTCCTTTGTCATGAGGAAGACATAGTGAATTTTAAGAAGACAAAAGTATTTAAGCGCTTAAAAGGTTCAAATTTACATGATTTAGAACAGCTATTAGAAGCTTCGTATATATGTAAAGGAGTTAAAGATTCAAAAAAAGATCAATCTCTTAAAAAGGCATGGGACACAGTTAAATTATGGCAAAATGATAAGTTACGATACTCAGATAAAAAGGGTGATAAAATTGAGGCTAGCAAGTTTATTTATGCAGTAAAAATACTACATGGATATTTCTTGGCAAAACTACAAGCTTATTGATGCAGTAAAAAAACTACATAGATATTTATTGAGCAAACAAGGAGAAGGCTAATGACGGATAGAAAACTCTTAATGGAACAAATTCAGGACCACCTAAACCAGAGTTTACAACTTCAAGATTCACAAGTTCAAGTAAACGTAATAAGAATGTCAACAGGTGGGCTAAAAATTATAATTATTACTAGTTTATTTCAGGAACAATCTTTAGAAGAGCGAGAAGACAAAATTGATGAAATATTAGCAAATATAGATTTGAATTTGAATAAATATCCAATTTTAAGCTATGATTTGTTAACTCCTGAAGAAGCAATAGAAGAACCTTTTGAATCTACTCAACCTCAGTTACCTTTGTGGTCAAATATTTTAATGGCACCAGAACCTGATGTACAAAAAAAATCAGATGAAGAAGATATTTTTAAAACTCCTTTAGTTGTGACATTCTATTCTTTTCGAGGAGGGGTTGGTCGTTCTACGGCATTGGGTTTAGTTGCTGGAATATTAGCTACTGAAAAAAAACGTCGAGTAGTAATACTAGATTTTGATTTAGAAGCACCAGGAATTTCAATTTTATTGGAGCCAGATATTTCTAAATTGAGTCCAGAAAATTATGGTGTATTAGATTATTTATACCAACGCTTTATCTCCCCGGAAGAAAATTTTCCTCCCATTGAACGTTGTATTTATCAAGTAAAATTAAAAGCCCGCGGTGACTTATTTGTGGTTCCGGTTGGGGAATATGATGAATATTATATTCATCGTTTAGCTGAACTAGACAGGGGTACTTTGCAGGCTTTTTATCATCGAGAAAATAATCCAGTTGAACAACTAATTGAAGATATTAAAAAGCAATTAAATCCTGATGTGATTTTAATTGATGCCCGTCCTGGATTTAATGATACTAGTGCTATTGCTTTATTAGATTTAGCTGATACAGGAATTATCTGTTTTTCACCTACTGACCAAAGTTTTAAAGGATTAAGTTGGGTGGTAAAAAGTGTTCGTAAACAATGGGAATATCAAGGGAAACCAGATTTGAGTTTTGTCCTAACACCTATACCTCCTGTTGCTCAAGAACAACGTCAAGTTTGGATAAGTAATGTTGAAGATTGGATAGAAGAAAACTGGGGGTTACCAAATGATAAAACAGTCAGCGACACTTACTATGAAGTTAACTACAATCCTACCCTTAGCACTTTATCAAGTCTAGTTAATAATTTACCTAAAAGTTTACTGGATAATTATCTTTCAATTGCAGAATCAATTGATGCTAGTTTGCCAGATATTAAACCTCATTTAAAAACCACTAATGTTCTTAATAAAGATACTAAAGAAGCTGTTTTAAAGGAGTTAAAATTTTCAGCAGTAACAGCACAAGATATAGAAGTAGAAAAGATTCCAGATATATTCCAACGCACAGGAGATTTCCCCAATTTTTTAAACGATAAAACTTGGTTGATTCGAGGTGCAAAAGGAACAGGAAAAAGCTTATTATTTAGACTTTTTGTAGAACAAACATTAAAAGACAAAGCAAAAAAATTAGCTGAAGAATCTGGTAAAAACATAGATAATTTTTATTGTATTCCTGGTCATGGTAAAGCTACAATAAAAAGGTCTATTTTAGAGGGTACCGCCCTAGCTAGTTATGAAGAGCAGGCGGGAGATAATTGCTGGAGATGTTTTTGGTCAAATTATGCTTTATTACAATTATGTTATTCTTTGCCACAAAAGTCGCTCCCTAATATTAATGAGAATTTAAAAGCTTTAATAGATACTGAGGAACCCAGAAGCGGTGATATAGTTTCGTGGTTAGTTGACCAAGCAAAATCATCAACAGCTAGTGTCGAAACTCTTGATCAACTACGAGATGTTAACTCATACTTACAAGAAAATAATCGGCGAGTGTGGCTCCTCTATGATGAGTTAGATACAGGATTTGGCCATAGTCAAGAAGACTATCGGCGACGAAGAGAAGCATTAGAAGCTTTGCTGGCTTGGTGGTTAGAAAGTGGTATCAGCCTGGAATATATTGTGCCTAAGATATTTTTACGAGAGGATATTTGGAATAAACTTAACTTTACTAACAAAGGACATTTTGCCAGTGGGCGAACGCTTGAATTGAAGTGGGAAGAAGCTGATCTGTGGCGACTTGTACTGCGCCAAGCTCTTCAATTATCTGATAGTCTTAGTCAAACTATTAGTCAGGAGTCAGGAGTAACAGTTGAACGACTTGAGAAGACTGAATTAAAGCAATTACGCCAAAGCCTTTTTCCTCTGTGGGGAGAAAAGATGGGTAGTGGCAACAAGAGTTACATTTACAACTGGATACGGAAACGAACCGCTGACAGCCAAGATAATAGTTTTCCCCGAAGCTTGATATTACTTTTAGAGCAAGCAGTCGAAAGAGAGAAAAATTACTCCAAAGAATATAGTGATCCAAGAATTTTGCGCCCAAAGTCATTAACTGATGCTTTGCCAGAGGTATCTAAGCAGCGTGTCGATGAAGTGTGCAACGAATATCCCGAACTTGAGGCACTGTTAAAGAAACTCCGGGGTGAACGCTCACCTATTGATGAAAAACAACTAACAAAAATATGGAACATTAAAGGTACAAAGTTAAATGCTCGTCTCCAGGAAATGATTGATGCAGGTATTTTTAAAGAGTATTCACGCCGTAAAAATGTCTCCCCAGATGTCCGGGTTTATAGTGTTGCTGAACTATATTTGTATGGATTGGGTATGACTCGTAAGGGACAGCGCTAGGCCAAAAATATTCAGGGCTTACTTATAGCCACCTTAATATAGTAGGGTTTTTCATCTTGTGGAGCACTCCGTTGACCTTTACAAATTTGATATATTGTTACCCTTGCCCTTGTAATTGGAGTAGTGTTTTATAGTTTAGCGATCGCCGATGCCTTTTTTTCGCCATTGGTTAAACCTTTGAGTTGTTGAGCATTATAGTAAATAATCATAACTCGAGTAGCTACTACTAAGTTGAGTCTGACAAAACAACCCTATATAGTTGAGATATTCCCCGCTACCCTTAACAAGGGGGGAGCTAACAAAAAGTTCCCCTTTTAAAAGCAGGGGATCGTAAATTTACCCCATAAGTGTGGAAGTTACTATCTTTTTTTAATTCAACTTTTGCACCGTTGCCCAGCCTAAACTATTCACCTTACGGGGTGACAAGCAGCTCAAAACACGGGCAGGTCAGGGAAAGCCAGGAAAGCTGAAGGGCGGGGAACCTGTGTTTGTTTTTTTTATTCGCGTCCGCGTCCTGCATATCTATCGTAGTATCCCACCTGTTGAACCCCCCTGGCGCCCTTGGAGCCCTACCCTAGAGGAGTGACTAACAGTCTATTCGCTACAAGAAATTGACTTACTACCCTTGCTATTTGTTTATTTTCCGGCATTACCGTCAGCAGAAAGTCAAAAAGGGCTGACTTCTTCTTAGTAGAGCGAGAATTTTAGCCATGGATGTCGTTAGCAATATCCCCTCAGGGCAACCCAAGCAAAATAGGTGCAGGTGTAAGTATAAATTGAGCGATCGCCTCCTTTGAGTACACTATAAATAATTAAATAAATTTGGTTAGGACTCATTACAGTTTGAATAAATACATACTTAAAAAACCTAGCGTTGGTTATTTTCGCGCGTAATTGTACTTTAATAGCGATCTCCTAAACCCCTTTTTCTTACTAGAAAAACATTTTCTATTTTGCCAAATTATGATTTCATCATGATTCACCTATTTAATGGCAAAATTTAGGTTTCAAAAGGTTTTTAATATTATGAAGTGGAGATGTAGCTACCCCTGAGCTTTGCCTTTCATATTAGCAATAGTCAAAACCCTAAAAAAACAGAAAATAAACAGAAAATAAACAGAAAATAAACAGAAAATAATTAGTTTTGTTCTTTAAGTTCCTAGGCAAAATTAATTACCTGATTTTATTCACAAATCATTATAGAATATATACTTTTTTCATTTAAATATGTGTAATTAACTCCGTATAACTAGTTAACTATAGATAAAATTTTTACCACTATTTCACCACTAATTATTAAACAGATTAATATCTGAATCAATAATTATTTTAGCGCAATTCCATCATTTAAAGACTTGACATTTTTAACAAAATAATGTAAATTTATATACATTATTAAACTAACAGCCCTATTTGTTTGAAATAAAGGGGCTGTTTTTTATTGATTTTTACTAAACTTAGAAGTCAGTCAAACTCAATTATACTCAATTACCTAACAATTTATGCAACCAATATCTCATCAATCAAATAAATGGTTTGTTATTGGAATAGCTAGCATATTTCTATTTTCAGCAATTCTGAGATTTTGGCAATTAGGTCGTTTTAATACCCTCGTTTTTGACGAGGTTTATTATGCTAAATTTGCTAATAACTATCTTACTCAAACTGAATTTTTTAACGCCCATCCTCCCCTCAGTCAATATATAATTGCAATTGGTATTTGGATAGGTTCTCATTTACCCTTTGGGCAAGAAATAGTTAATAATGAAACAGGTTCTACTTTAGCCGCTTGGAGTTATCGGTGGGTAAATGCTTTAACAGGTTCATTTATTCCTCTGGTAGTGGGAGCGATCGCCTATAAATTAACACACCGTTGGAGTTATAGTTTGATAGCTACTTTACTCATGGCTTTAGACGGATTATTTTTAGTTGAGTCTCGTTATGCTCTGAATAATATTTATCTAGTAATTTTTGGATTATTAGCTCATTTGTGTTTAATTGTTGCTCTACAAAATAATCAATTAAAACAAAAAAAATGGTTAGTTTTATCAGGAATATTTTTTGGTGCAAGTACAGCGATAAAATGGAATGGTTTGGGATTTTTGTTAGGCATTTATTTACTCTGGATATTGGTATGGATAATTAAATTTTTTATTCAACAAAAAAAATATGAATATACATCTGCTTGGCAAAATTTAACTCGAATCAATCTGATTCAATTAATTCTAAACTTATTCATTATTCCCATAATTACCTATAGTTTACTGTGGATTCCCCACATTATTCTCAACCCTAAATACGGTTTTTTAGAAATGCAGGAACAGATTTTCAGCTATCACCAAAGAATTGGTAGTGGAGCTGATATTCATCCTTATTGCGCTCAATGGTTTACCTGGCCCTTAATGATGAGACCTGTAGTTTATTTTTATAAGAATACGGGTTTACTAGACAAACCAGAACCTTCTTTAGCAACACTATATTCAGATATTATATCTCCCCAACTTAATCCTATAATTTTTGATGTTCATGCCATGGGAAATCCTATTCTTTGGTGGTTCTCAACATGGGGAATTTTATTATTAATCTTGATGTTATTTAATCGTGTTTGGCATTGGGAAAAAAATAGACAAGCTAGGCGTAAAAAAATCAAATTAAACCATCTTTTTAAATTCCCACCTCCCTCAGAAATGTGGTTATTACTATATTTAGTTATAAATTGGCTAAGTAATTTTATGCCTTGGAGTAGAGTAAGTCGTTGTACTTTTTTGTATCATTATATGGGAGCTTTAGTATTTGCTATTTTGGGGTTTTCTTGGTGCTTAGATAGGTGGTTAAATAGTCAGCAAGCTTCCTTGAGAATAATGGGAGTCACAATGATTTTTATAGTTTTATTTGCCTTTGTTTTTTGGATGCCTATTTATTTAGGATTACCTTTATCTCCCCAAAATTGGCAGTTCAGAATGTGGTTTCGGTCTTGGATTTAATTAAATATTAGCTCTTAGTATTTTCGTACCAAAATTATACTATTTATCAAAAACTTTTCTACATTTCCCCATAGCAGATAACCCACCTCTGACCTTTAATACAGATGGGAAAGAGAGTGGGGAGAGGAGCTTTGCATTAAGGTGTCCGTACAATATTATAAGTGGTTATATAAAATTAATTGTACAGAAAAGATAGTTACAGAAAGTGTTTGAGTATTAAAATGCATTTTCTATTAAATATGAATGGATTGAATTTGACGCCGATAATGGTAGGCAAAGTTTACTTAATTATTTCAAAAAAGTGCTTAATAATTTTGCTAGAAAATATGGAATTAATTTTGTTTATAATATTTGTTAAAAATTAATATTAACAAGGATAAAACCACTTAAATAAGTTATTACAAGAGTATGTTAATAACTAAAAATTTTGAAATATTATCTAACTATAGCGTTAATGCATAGGAATTGGTGTTACCCATTCATGTCAGGTAGTTTTTTATGTCCGCGAAAGCCGAAAAGATCAATAATGATTAGATTTTATAACTCTTTACTATATTTCTAAACTTCTGAAGTATTTCAGTAGGAATTTCGTCTCAATTAGGCACGGTATTAGAGAGCAAGAACCCACGCCACAAAATTTAAATTATTTAATTGAAATGCCCAGGTAGGAAGATAAAGGTAATTGCTATTTAAGAATAAATATTTGTACTTCACATACTTGGAATATTCTGTAATATTAAATCAAATATCACAAAGTATTCACTCCAAATTTGGTGATGAAAAATAGGTGAAAAAAATATATTAATTTTCAATTTGCTCAATTTTTATTAACTTTATTCTCTCCTAATAGACTTATATAAATTCTAGCTCACAAGAAATTGCTGATGAAATATTAAACCATGATATTATCAAGTTTTTTTATATTAAAAAAAAAGTGCTATTTTTTAGGTTTTTTGCTTATATTTATCAGCATTAATGGGAAAATAATTTTCTAAAAATCAAGGGACCAATATACCAAACACTTCTTAATTAAATCCTATTTTGATATAGTTATGAATCCTTAATTATGAATTTTATTCCTGAGCTATAATCTCACCAATTAAACTTTTTTAGCAAACTCTAATTAACCATAATAAAAATATTTTTATTATGTTAATTTATCCCAATTCTCAATCCTATAAAATTTTCTCACAGTGAGTATTCAAGGAGATATAATATTAGGAGTAGGTTCCTCTAACTTAATAAATAACGCCCGATACACAGGCTGATTTTTGCCTAAAGTCACCTTTTCTCTTTCTGATAAAACTGGCAGAATATTTTCTTTTAACCAATCATTATAACTTCTATAAAATGAACCATGAGCCGAGAAGCGATTACACATTTCCTTAGCTACTTTTTCTATATCAGAATGCAGAAAAACTTCTCCCCCTACTGTTAAATAATTTGCTAAATCTTCCACTAATTTTGGTTGTACAACTCGACGGGTTTGATGACGTCTTTTAAACCAAGGATCTGGAAATAAAATAGAGACTTTTTTTAAAATTCCTTTTGGAAAAGACTCAAATATTTTTCCCAGGGAAATATTCGCATTACAAAACAAATAATGCAGATTATTTAAACCCTTTTCATCTCGCCAATTATTAGCTTCTATCACCAAGGGTTCCCGTATTTCTAAACCCAGAAAATTCCACTCAGGTTCTACCTGTGCCATCTGCCATAAAAATCTCCCTCTAGCACAACCAATATCCAAATATAATGGTTTCTTTATATCTGCATAAATATCACTAAAATTGGGGATAGTTACTGACTGTTGATATTTGCTAGCTAAAGGGTTGACATGCTGTCTAATTCTTACTCTTACCAAATTTTATGCCTCCATTCTTACAGTCGATCTCTCTCGACTTTAGCTGATTAATAATTAGAGCTTACTGAAAAAGTTTGTTATTGAAGGAATTAATACCAATTGACTTGAAAATAGCGTAAATAACACATTTAATTTAATAGATATAAATTTCCTGTAGGCTTTTTAAAGCTCTACCATTAATCTACTTAGAATTCCATATTATATACCTTTAAACTAATTTTTTAGACTTTTCCAAATATTTGTAGTTTAGAGAATGCTATGCAAAAATATAGACAAAAGTGGGAAATATAATTTCATTATTAATGATGGTACCGGATATCAAGAGAAACTAAGACTTTTGGGTTCCCCAGAAATTATGAGTTGGTATATTTATTGCTTCTGTACAGTTATTCTAGACTCAAACATCTACAAAGCTATTTCGACCTTTGTTCAAGCTGTTCGTAAAGCTTTTTTGGGTAAAGATAGTTAGCTTTTTATGTCACCCAGGGAAACATAACCCTAAAATTCAAATTTTCTATGACAATTTTGCCATGGTTTTCGGTTAAGTAAATTCTCAGTTTATGAAGTCCGTTTTGACGGATGCTTACTACTTTTCTCAGCAACCTGGCTATCTTCAGTTGTGCTGCCTTCAAGTTAGCATAACCCACCTCTTTTGAGAATTTAGGTATTGCATTTGAGATAACTTAGCTTCAAATATATGAATTGGTTTTCACAATTTTAAATACTTTTCCATCACTTAATGTAGCTAAAGTGTTCACTCTTAAACCTACACCAACAATATCAGTTTTTTTTGGTGTTTTTACGACCTAAAATTCATAGCTAGAAACGAGAGACCAATCACCTACTTTTCTGCTAATAATAATTTTTTTAGTTGTTGCCTCTGCCGTGGTTCATAAGTTTTTACCATACCAATAAAAGGTAGTTTATGATTCCATCCATCTAATTCTATTGGTTTTCCAAAATTATCAATTGTAAAAGAATCAGACTTACCTTTTTTCTTAAATATTGGATACTTACCTAACTATTATTTGCGAAGTATTCCGAAGAAAAAAACTCTTAAATACTTTAACTAAGTGGATAAAAGTATATTCATAAACTCTAGACAAAAAATTTTTCATCCAGGGTATTAGTGGTTTTGTATGATTAGTAAAAAACCTCTCTGAGTTTACGGACATTGGGTTGATAACCATCTTTATATGCTGCATTCGTTCAAGCTTAAGTCCCAATAATAACAACATCGTGAGTAACCTGCGTATTGAGCCATCAGGATTTTCTGTTTATTATTAAGTTTGAGTTTGGTATGAATTGATTCCATGTATAACTGAGTACAGTTCACGAGAGTAGTAAGTAATTTCTTGCTATGTTGTATCTTTATTCTTTGACTAAGTCAATGCTCTGGTAACTCTTTTTTTAGTTTATAACTATGATTTTTGGGTAGCCAGAAATAACTATCGTATTATACTGCTTTATAAGGTAAATTTTTAGCTATCAAAACTATCCATCTACATTTTTCTGAGTTATTCCTGTTAGATAATATTTCTAGAAATCTGTATTATTAAAATTAATCAAATAAACATTTTTTGATTCATAATAAAACTGAAGCGAAAATAAGAGTAACTTTAATTTTTATTCTCTCACTTCAATAGAGCTAATAAACTTCCTTTAATATTGATATTGATAATAATTAATTTTTTATTTTTCCCTATATTTGTGGGGAGTTTGATACTCTCTTACTATGTCATCATACTGTAATAGTTGATAGACAGAATTAACACTACGTTCATCTAAAGTATTAATTAAGTAGCTTTGATATATTTATAACCACTATTACCAATTTTTTTGAAGTCAACTTCATAACTAAAAGTAACTTTTTCGCCCCAAGTATTTTGGATTTCTGCTAAATTCTAAGCTAGTGCAAAAGGTTTCTGTCCAGATGTATTAGTTGTACTATCTATCCCATTACCATTACTACCACCTTATTTTACGCCCCGTTGAATATATGGATTATTTTCAGATAAGTTATCTCTCTTTCCGTTGCTTTCTCTGCTTGACCCCATTTTCCTTAATAATTACCCATTTTTTATCCCTTGAGTAATAGCAAATACCCCAAGGTTTATAATCTTCCGTCTCAAAATTCCTTGCCCCATCATCAGTTAGACTATCTTGATACATTGATAAAAACGATTAGCCGAACCACCAGAAACAAGGTAATATTAGTCATTATAATTAGCACCCGTATTTCTGTTGTCAATAGCAATTATTTCATATGACATATTCCACCCTAACCCCAAAAGACCCGTCGGCACTTCCATGTTCCAAGTATCCACCATATTTTGAATGTTACTTTGGTACGTGATGGCCACTTTGACATCCAAATCACTGCGACCCGGAAGAGACATTAGTTCTAAAGGAAGATTAGATTGACATCTCACCGGAATATATTAGCCACATTAGGGACATTCCCTACGCTTCCGCGATCCATCTAAAAGGTTCCGGTAGTAAGAAGTTGAGACAAAGTACTCGGAGAATAATTACTAGACACCATCAATACTAAGCTTGTGTAGAATGTTAGAAAAATGATGATATCAACTAAAGTATTGTTTGTGATCAAACGTTTATTAATCAACTTAACTAATAATTAAAATGACCATTACTTATACATTTTTGGGTAAAGGTGGTACAGGTAAAACAACCATTGCATTTGCCACTGCCAAAAGATACGCTAGCCAAGGTAAACGAGTTTTATTTGTGGGACAAGAACCTGCTTCAACATTATCCTTAATATTAGGTGCTAATATTGGCCCAGAACCAACAGAAATAGACTCGAATCTCAAAGCAGTCCATATTCAGGCAGCAAGTTTACTAGAAAGCGGTTGGAAAGAACTGAAAAAACTAGAAGCTGAATATATTCGTACACCCTTCTTTAAAAAGGTATATGGTCAAGAACTAGGAGTTTTACCAGGAGTAGAAGGAATTCTGACCATTAATGCTATGCAGGAATATAGTGCTAGTGGGAAATATGATTTGATTATTTACGATGGTACCGGAGATAAAGAGACACTAAGACTTTTGGGTTCGGCAGAAATTATGAGTTGGTATATTCGTCGCTTCCGTCAAGTTATTCTCGACTCAGACCTCTACAAAGCTATTTCTCCATTTGTTCAACCTGTTAGTAATGCTATTTTAAATGTTGACTGGACAGGGAATAATTTTTCTCAACCGACTGAAAAAATCAATGAACTTTTAGATAATGCTAAAGCTACTATAGCTGACCCCAACAGGGTGGCAGCATACTTGGTTACGACAAAGGATAAGGCAGCGATCGCCACAGCCAGATATTTATGGGGAAGTGCCCAACAAGTTAATCTCACTGTGGGGGGAGTAATTCTCAATCAAGCAGATAATGTAGATAATATTACTGCTGAATTTTCACCATTATCTGTAACTCCAGTTCCCCATGGTTCTAATGAAAATTGGCAACTTTTAATGGATGCTCTGCCAGATTTTAGCCAGGCAGTTAAAGCTCCCAAGCCTATTATCATAGATATTCAAAAAAGTCAAGTAAGTTTATTTTTACCTAGTTTTGATAAAAAACAAATTGGACTTATTCAAGATGGGCCAGAAGTAACTATAGAAGCAGGAGACCAGAGAAGAAATATTTTCCTTCCTCCACCCCTAAGTGGAAGACCTGTTCGTGGTGCAAAGTTCAAAGACGATTATTTGATTATTTCTTTTTAAAAGGAATGGGAAGTAGAGAAGAGGAAAAAAAGATTGATTTTGAGTTTGGTTAAAAGTTTATAGTAATTGTCAATAGATAACTACAGAACTAAAACCAAAATTTTGTAGGGACATTATAAAATCACAAAACATTTTTCAAGTGTATAAGAGGACTTATGCATAAATCGGGTTTATGAACTAAAATTTGCAATTATCTTGTATTAAATTAGGGTAATAAACCCGGTTGATTATTTGGGAAGCTTAAGTTCTATATAAATTACTTTTACTAATCAGAATAATCTCATTAAAAATGACTAATAAAGAACCAGAAAAATTGGAAAATAGCACTGCTAAAACTAGACAACTATTAGGAATGAAAGGTGCTGCAAGTGGAGAAACTAATATTTGGAAAATCCGTCTGCAATTAATGAAACCCATAACTTGGATTCCTTTGATATGGGGAGTAGTATGCGGTGCTGCATCTTCAGGAAATTATAGTTGGAATCTAGAAAATGTGTTGATGTCTGCTGCTTGTATGTTATTAGCAGGACCTTTGATGGCGGGTTATACACAAACTTTAAATGATTTTTATGACCGGGAAATAGACGCTATTAATGAACCTTATCGACCCATTCCTTCTGGTGCAATTTCTATTTCTCAAGTTGTGACTCAAATTGTTTTTTTGTTATTAGCAGGAGTTGGTTTATCATATCTCTTAGATTTGTCTGCTGGTCACGAATTTCCAATTCTTACTATGCTTTGTTTATTAGGTGCATTTTTAGCTTATATTTATTCGGCACCACCACTGAAGTTAAAACAAAATGGTTGGTTAGGAAATTATGCTTTAGGTTCTAGTTATATTGCTTTGCCTTGGTGGACTGGTCATGCTTTATTTGGAGAGCTAAATTTAACTATTGTAATTCTGACTTTGTTTTATAGTTTTGCTGGATTAGGAATTGCAGTAGTTAATGATTTTAAGAGTGTAGAGGGAGATGAAAAGTTAGGTTTAAAATCCTTACCTGTAATGTTTGGTATTGGTACTGCTGCTTGGATATGTGTATTAATGATTGATATTTTTCAAGCTGGAGTTGCAGTTTATTTAATTAGCATTAAAGAAAATTTGTATGCTGTTATTTTGTTGTTAATGGTAATTCCTCAGATTACTTTTCAGGATATGTATTTTCTCAGAAACCCTCTAGAAAATGATGTAAAATATCAAGCAAGCGCTCAACCTTTTTTAGTATTAGGTATGTTAATTACAGGTTTAGCTTTAGGTCATGCAGGAGTTTAGTATTGAAGAAATAAGGATGAAAACAATAGGAAAAATGCTAATAATTTAACTATAATAATCCTAAATAATTTGATAAAAAAAATAGTAAGATTTGGGTAACAAAAATCAAGGAAAAATATAAATTTGGAGGCCAAACCTAAGCAAAAATATTACAAGTTATTTAGGATTACTATAAAAAGTGATGATGACTTTTAAGAAAACAGATATTACTATAATTAATTATGAAAAAAAAGATGATATTAGCAGTAAACAATTAATTGGAATTTGCCCAAGTATTTGGGTCTAATTAGAAACTTTTTTATTTCTATAAAAATGTTTTTTTACTGTACGGATATGAGATATAAGTTGAAGTTTATTATAATCCCATATTGGCAATGTTCAGAGAGAAAATTTATAACTCTTCGATACTGTACAAGATAATATTGTTTACGGTAGGTTAAATGGCACAGATAAAGAAATTAATCATAGCAATAGAAACAATTAAATATCACAACTTCCGACTTGAATTTTACTGATGGTTATAACTCTATTATTGGGGAGCAAGGAGTGAAATTATCAGGAGAAAAAAGACAAAAAAAGCAATCGCCAGAGTTTTGTTAAAAAATTCCCAAATTGTCATTTTAGATGAAGCAACTTCAGCTTTAGACTCAGAGTCATAAAAATTAATTCAAAAGTCTGTAAAAAAACTTTTTTAAGGATATAATTAGTATAGTTATTACTCATCGGTCATCAATTATTTATCATATTGATTTAATTTTGGTTCAATAAATTGGTACAATAGTAGAAATGGAAACTCATGCATAATTAACTGTTTAAGAAGCTAGGTATGTTAATATTTATCAATTATAATTTTCTCAACTTTTTTTAGAATAGGAAAAGTCATACATTTATGTATAAAAAGTAATCTCTAGTAATCTTTGACAACTGATAACTTAACTGAAAAAAAAGGGTATAGTTAGGGTGTATCAACTACAATTTTCTCAACTTTTATAACCTAGCGATCTTCCCTGTCTATTGCTTTACCAAACCCTTGATAAAATCTGTTGTCAGACTCTAGCTTCAGTAGTAATATAGACCTCTAGGATAGTCGTGGCTATATACCTGCTACCGAATTTGATATAACTAATAAAGTTTTAATTCTCAGGAATTACGCAAACTAACCAATAAACCGGGTTTATTACCCTAATCATTGTTGTTCAAAGCTTGTTTTAAGTCAGTTCTGATAGTATAAAAACAAATATAAGAGAAAAAAGTGGCAAATAAAAAACAGAAAAATATTAAAGAGATATTCTCAGAAACAGAGGCTGATATAATCAGAAAATCTAAGTATATAGAGTCTCAGGTTAGGAACAATAAAAATAATTTTAATCCTGTATCAAATATGTTGAGTCAAAAATTTCAAGAGCCCTTACAAGCACCAAAATTTGATGGCAGAAAAAGCCAGAAAAAAAAAGTTAATCCTGTAGAAAAAAAGACAGGTAAAAAGGTTATAGACGTAAATATAAAAGGAATTTTATTGAGTTGGAAGCTATGGTTAGGGTTAGGTTTGATTGGAATTAGTAGTATTATGATTTACGGTGGGTGGATGTGGCGAAAATTAGAGCAAAGCTTACCAGAAGTTGCCGATATTTCCTCCTATAGAAGAGATGGTACTTTAACGATCAAAGCTACAGATGGTAAAATTATACAACAAACCGGACCTGCCACTCGAGAAAAAATTAAATTACAAGATATTCCTACTCCTTTAGTTCAAGCTTTTATTGCTGTTGAAGACAGACGTTTCTATGAACATAGAGGAGTTGATTATCCAGGAGTTATTCGAGCATTTATATTGAATATAATTGCTAGAGATATAGTTCAAGGGGGTAGCACTATTACCCAACAGTTAGCACGGATGGTTTTCCTTGATATGGAACAAAGTATTTGGCGTAAACTTCGGGAAGCAATGCTAGCTTGGAAAATAGAAAATGAGCTATCTAAAGAAGAAATTCTAGAATTATATCTAAATATAGTTTATCTGGGGTCAGGTACTTATGGAGTCGCTGATGCAGCCTGGGTTTACTTTAGCCAACCAGTTTTCGGACTAACTTTAGCACAAATGGCAACTTTGGCAGGTTTGCCTCCTGCACCCAGTCAATATTCACCTTTGGTTAACGAAGAAGCTGCTAAACGTCGGCGAAATCTAGTATTAAAAGAAATGCAAGCAGCAGGTTTGATTTCTGATGAGCGAACAAAAAGAGCGATCGCTCAACCAATGAAAATAAAACCTAGTGCGCCAAAACGTCTCATAGTTGAAGCTCCATATTTTGCTAACTATATTCAGAAAGAGTTACCGAAATATGTTTCCTCAGAAGTTATAATGGCAGGAGGTTTAACTGTAGAAACTACTCTGGATAGGCGTTGGCAAGAAATAGGGGAAAAAGTAATTCAAGAAGCTGTTGATATTGATGGTTATCGTCAAAGGTTTGACCAAGCAGCATTAGTCGCTATTGATGCTAATACTGGAGAGGTTAAGGCGTTAGTAGGAGGTCGAGATTTTGCTAAGAGTGAATTTAACCGAGCTATTCAAGCGCAACGTCAACCAGGTTCAACTTTTAAAAGTTTTGTCTATGCTGCTGCGGTTGCTGCTGGTATTCCTCCGACTAATGGTTATCGAGATTTACCGTTTACAGTAGATGGTTATAAACCCAAAAATTATGGTAAAAAGTATGGTGGTTGGCGATCAATGATTGATTCTTTGGCATATTCTGTAAATGTGGTGGCAGTGCAGGTGTTGATAGATGTAGGGTTTGAACCTGTGATTAATTTAGCTAAGGATATGGGGATTAAATCTGAGGTTAAGGCTACTTATTCTATGGCGTTGGGTAGTTGGGAGGTTAATTTATTAGAGCTGACAAATGCTTATGCGACTTTTGCTGCACAGGGTAAGTATATTCCAGCTCATGGAATCAAAAAAGTAATTAATCAAAACGGTAAGGTTATCTATGAGAGTAATTTTAAACCAAAGCAGGTGTTAGATAAGGATAGTGCGGCAATTGTTACCTGGATGTTGGAGAATGTGGTGAAATATGGTAGCGGAGCGAATGCTTATTTGTCTGATCGCCCTGTTGCAGGTAAAACTGGTACGACTGAAGAGGCCCGAGATTTGTGGTTTATTGGTTATATTCCCCAAGTGGCAACTGGAATTTGGTTTGGTAATGATGATAATAAACCTACTTGGGGTGTGAGTAGTACAGCAGCTTATAATTGGCAACAGTTTATGAGGAAAGTAGCTAAAGATATACCTGTGAAAAATTTTCCGAAAAAGCCCAGTTTTTACGATCGCAAACCTACTATTGAATCTAAACCAGTGACACCAAGATGGACTAGGTATGGGAATGTTGGGCCTGATGGTAGGGAGTTAGAAAAAAGAAATTATTATAGAGATTATTATGATGGGAGTTATTAGATTTTTTTGAGAAAAAGGATAACTGATGCTTTAATATTTATGCACTGATAAAATGCAAATTATTAATCCTGTCTTTTGTTCTAAGTATGATGGAAAAAAGGAAGGGCAAAAAGACAGGCGGTGCAAGTTTTGTTAACTTAGTTTTACTGAACCTAATTCAAAATGTATTTTTTAGCTGCTCACCTCACCCATAGTCTCATAAAAATGTTTCTTGGTGTATATTACAGCTATAAAAATTTATTTCTCTAATTTCCTTGTTGGAATAAATATACTTTTTTTTGTATTCATAAAAATCTCTTAAAAAGGAGTCATGAAAAATAGTTTTATACTATAAATAATGCGAGATTAAATATTTGTTTGAGTCTAGATAAAAGAGGATAGAATATTATTTGATTGGAGATTATTTTCTAATAAATCTCTTTATATTCTTGTCTTATATCGGATAATATTTTATTTTTCATTATTATCACTATAAATAAGGTAAACTTCATTTTTCATCAAAAACTTAAGTACTATATCCAGGTTTTAAATTTATATTCTTAATGTATTATATAAATTCTTAACTGGTTACGAAAATTTTTATTAATTTTCAGAGAAAATCTTTCTAACTCTAACTTTTAATTTCTGATACCAAATTCCCCAAGCATAAGAGAATATTTTTTAAATTTACCGCCGGGGAGATTATTTTTATATCCTAATTTTGTATAACTTAGTAAATACCACAAAAATATTTTAATTGAAATGGAATTTCTATATGTATGTATGAAAAAATATATGCCTCTATACCTCAAAAAACTAAATAGTTGTATGATTATAAATATTTTGTATAATAGTATTTATTTAGCAATGGTACAGTTTGCTCAGACAAAAATATTAAGGTAATTATAATTGTTTGACTGACAGGGTAGTCCCCTAAAAATGGTATATTATATTCCTTATTTCTTATTTTTACTTGATTATAATGTTTGATTGTATAATAGTTGGTTCCGGACCCGCAGGAGCAAGTGCTGCATATCATCTGGCAAAAAACGGACGTTCTGTATTAGTTTTAGAAAAAGAAACTTTACCTCGATATAAACCCTGTGGAGGTGGAGTTTCTCCTATTGTTCAAGAATGGTTTGATTTTGATTTTACACCAGCTATTTCTTTGAAAATTAACTCCATTTGTTATACTTGGAAAAAAGGCGATTTAGTAGAAGTAAAATTACAAAATAAACAACCTATTTGGATGGTACGTCGAGAAATTTTTGATTATTTTATTATTCAAAAAGCACAAAAACAAGGGGCTGAAATTAGAGATAAAACTAGAGTTATAGGTATAGAATTTAAGAACAATAATTGGCAAGTTTATACAGATAATCAGTCATTTACTTCTCCCTATTTAATTGCTGCTGATGGTGCTAAAGGTTCAATGGCAAAATGGTTAGGATTTAAAAATCGTAAACGTTTTGCTGGTGGAGCGATGGAAATAGAAATACCAGTTAAAAATCAGAAAATTGATAGTGCTTATTTTGAGTTTGGGATGTTAAATAATGGCTATGTTTGGAATTTTCCTAAAGCTGATGGATACTCAATAGGGGTTGGTACATTTTGGCGAAAACACGGTCAAAATTTTACGGCTTTATTAACAGAATATACGAGTATGTTTGAGGTAAATATTCAAAATGTTCAGAAGTTTGGTCATCCTTTATGTTTATGGAATGGAAATCAAAAATTACATACTCAAAATGCTGTTTTAGCAGGAGAAGCAGCTTGTATTGTTGACCCTTTTACTGCAGAAGGAATTCGCCCTTCTATATTTACAGGTGTTAAAGCAGCAAGAGCAATACATAATTCTCTAAATGGTGATTTATTTGCTTTAGAAAAGTATACTCAAATAATTAATGAAGAATGGGGGAAAGATATGGTATGGGCACAACGTTTAGCTCAAGGATTTTCTCGTTTTTCACATATTGGTTATCAAGTAGGTGTGAAGCGACCTCATGCTACTAATATTATGACAAAAATTATGTCAGGAGAATTGCGTTATTCTGATGTAGTGGGTTCTGCTTTACGACGACTTTGGCAAAGGTGAAAAGTAGGGAATACCATTTGATGTAAGTCAAAGTTTAACAGAAAAAGGATTAAATAATGGGGTAGCTAGTCATACAGAAAAAAATAGCGATCGCTTATTATCAAATACTAATATTAATATTATCAAACATTACGAAGATATTAGCTGTTTTCTAGAACCAGATTTAGTCATCAAAGAATTTATAGAGCTTTTAAGTAGTATTGACTATGGCAGCGATATTGAAAATTTACTTGAGTAAAAGACTGGGACAAAAAGTCATCCCTGAATGAATTTTTCTGGGGAAAATGCTCCGCGAACAGAATTGACTAATCTCCTCACCCTAAATAGGTATTACTATATTTAGGTAGTACTACATTATCGAAAAAAGCGATCGCTCCTCAACTCCAATATAAGCATTCAACAATTAACAGTCAGCTTCAGCGCTAAGGCTACCTTCGGAATGCTACGCGAACGAAATTCTGTGCAAACAGAACTTTGTAATTCTCCTTAGAGACTAACTAATTCCTCCTTCCAATATAACTAAGTTAATAACTCATATCTGATAGCTGACTGCTGAATACTTACAACCCAACTATCACCTGCTCAATTTTTCCGCACTATCCTGATTTTTATCATTAACAGGAGCAGTTTTACTATTTCCATTAACAGAACCATTACTAATCTCATCACCATCTGCCGAATATTGAGCATGCTTACGAAATAAACCGAACTGCAAACTCTTCCCCATCACCACATAAAACACAGGCACTACATACAAAGTCAAAACTGTAGACACCAACATTCCACCCATAACCGACATTCCGATGGAAACCCGACTAGCAGCGCCTGGACCAGAAGCAAACGCCAAGGGCATCACCCCAAAAATTGTCGAAAACCCTGTCATCAAAATCGGACGAAACCGCAACCGCGATGCCTCAATAGCAGCTTTAGTAATAGACATTCCCTCTGCCAATAACTGGTTAGCAAATTCCACAATCAAAATTGAATTCTTAGTTGCCAAACCAATTAACATAATTAACCCAATACGACTGTAAACATTCACCTCTAAATCTGCCAACCATAACGCCCCAAAAGCACCCAACAAAGATAAAGGTACCGACAATAAAATCACCAGCGGGTCGATATAACTCTCAAACTGAGCTGCCAAAGTTAAGAAAATAAAAATTAATGCCAACCCAAAAATATATGTCGTTGCCTGACCAGCATCTCGAAACTGGGATGACTCACCCTTTAGATCTATCCGCATATCAGCAGGTAAAACCCGATCCGCCAAATCGTATAATGCTTGCAATGCCTCACCCAAACTAACTCCTGGAGCCGGACTTCCTGTAATTGTTGCCGAACGAAAGCGGTTAAAATGATTAATCTCAGGAGGAGTTGTGCTTGTCTTCACAGTCACCACATTACTCAAAGGTATCATCACCCCTTGCTCAGTTCGCACATATAGATCCTCAATATCTTGGAGATTATTGCGAAACTCATCCTCAGCCCGCACAATTACATCATAGCGCTGGTTTCCTTGAGTAAAATTCGTAATATCTTCCCCACCCATCATAATTTGTAATGTCTGAGCAATATTCTCTACCGATATCCCTAAATTAGCAGCTTGGTAACGATTTATTTCTACTACGATCTCAGGCTTATTAATTTTTAAATCTGTGTCAACATTTTTTAGTTGGGGTAACTGTTGCGCCTCATTGTTAAATTCTTCAGATACTCGCACTAACTCTTCAAAATCATTTCCCTGCAAGACAAACTGTATGGAGCGACTAAGACCAGTACCAGGTAATGAACCAGGATTAATTGGAAATATTCGTGCATCTGTAATTGGTGCAAATGCTCTAAATAACTTTTTGACAACTTCTTGTTGTGCTTGCCCTGGTTTTGTCCGTTCTGACCAGGGTTTCAAGTTGGTGAAAGCAAAAGCTCGGTTAGCTTGAGCTGAACGACCGAACCCAGTAATACTGAAATAACCTTTCATTTCGGGAACTTGAGCAAGTTTATTTTCTACCTGACCCATGACATTGTCAGTATATTCAATGCTTACCCCTTCTGGTGCAGTTACAGAAACAAATACTCTTCCGCGATCTTCTGTGGGCAAAAATCCTTGGGGCAACTGTTGAAATAACCAAACTATTATCCAAAAAGATAGGATAAATCCTAAAATTACTAATGGTTTGATTCTCATCAACAGACGTAATGAGCGATCGTATATTACTGAAATGCGACTGAGAGCATAATCAAATAAATTAAGGGGAATGGTAAATAAACGAGAGATAAAATTTTTTTGTTCCTCTGGTTCTTGTTTTTTAAGAATTCGCCCTGACAATGATGGTGCTAATGTCAGAGCAACAAAGGTAGAAAACACTACTGACACTGCAATAGTTAGGGCAAATTCATTAAATATTCGCCCTGCACCCCCACCGGAAAATCCTACAGGTAGAAATACTGCAATTAAGACAATGGTTGTGGCAATGACAGCAAATACAACTTCCCCGACTCCTAATATTGCAGCTTCCATGGGAGTTTTGCCTTTCTGTTGAATATATCGAACAATATTTTCTAAGATCACAATAGCATCATCTACTACCAAACCTGTTGAAAGTGTTAGAGCAAATAAGGTGAGAGTGTTGATAGAAAATCCCATGAAAAACATTACCCCAAAGGCACCAATGAGGGAAATGGGAATGGTGATAGTAGGAATAATTGTTGCCCGCCAATTTTGCAAAAACATATAGATAACTAAGACAACTAAACAGATGGCGAATAGCAAACTTTTCCAGACTTCTTTGATGGCAACTTCCACAAATGTTGAGTAGTCAACGCTGACGTAGTATTCCATTCCATCGGGAAAATCTTTAGATAATTCTTTCATCCTAGTTTTGACACTTGTGGCAACTTCTATGATATTTGCTCCGGAAAGCTTACTAATTCCAATACCTATTGCTGGTTTACCATTATAGCGAGCAATTGTGCGATTACTTTCTGCTCCAATTTCTGCTCTACCAATATCTTTGAATCTTGTCAGAGAGGTGTCATCATTGCGTCTGATCACCAAGTTTTCGTAAGCTTCTGGTGTTTGTAGACGACCAATAGTGCGGATGGGGTATTCTGTAGATTTTCCTTCTATTCTACCACTGGGAATTTCTACGTTTTGTTGTCTAAGAGCTTGTTTGACATCTAAAGCAGTAATATTTCGAGCAGCCATTTTTTGGGGGTTTAACCATAGTCGCATGGCGTAACGACGTTCGCCTCCGATAAAAACACTACCCACTCCATTAACAGTTTCTAAGATATTTTTAATGAATTTATCGGCATAGTTGCTTAATTCTAATGATGAATATTTTTCCCCAGTTAGGGAAAGCCAAATAATTCTTTCTTCATCGCTACTTCGTTTAGAAACTACTGGTGCATCAACTTCATTGGGAAGTCTTCTCATGGCACGGGAGACACGACTACGAACATCTTGAGCTGCTGCTTCTATATTGCGACTCAGTTGAAATTCAACGTTTATGGAACTTGAACCTTCCCTGGTGCTAGATGTCAGAGTTTTCACACCTTCAACACCATTAATTTCTGCTTCCAGAATTTCTGTTACTTCTGTTTCTACTACTTCTGGGCTAGCTCCTGGGTAGTTGGTTCGTACACTGACTACTGGGGTATCAATGCTAGGAAATTCTTGTACTGGTAGACTGATATAACCGACTAATCCAATTAGGATAATTAGTAGGGAACACACTGAGGCAAATACTGGTCTTTTGATGAAAAAATTTGTAAACATTTATTTTGAAGTCAAAAGTCAAAATTCAAAGGTTCAAAGTTCAAAGTTAGAGTTTAGAAGTTAAAAGTCAAAAGCTCAAAGTCAAAATTTCAAAGTTATAGTTTCAAAGTTATAGTTTAGAAGTTTAAAATCAAATTTTCAAATTTCAAAGTCAAAATTTCAAAAAATTAAAGTCCAAACTTCAAGTTTCAAAGTAAAAGTTAGAATTTCACAGTTAAAAGTAATACTTTAACTGTGATTAAATTGGTAAATCTTATAAAATATTAAACAATAAATAGCTATAGTATTTAATAGGAATTAGGCAAATAAACCTGGTTTATGTGATAAATCATTGTTTTAAGAATAGACATCTAAGAAAAAAATAGGGTTTCTAGTTTTATTTGCGTAAGTCTAATTTAATTGATAAAAATTCAAAGCATTGAAACTGTGGATAGAATAGACATCTCCAATAATAAAAAATCAACAGGACGAACAGAAAGCCCCTACTAGATATGGCGGTTTTATGTAAGTCATGATAAGATTAATTATCCCACAGAAATTATCAAAATTTCCCCCTATACGGAAATTTAAAAAATAAAAAAATATAATGTCCCTACTAATGCCTAATCTCTATCCTAAAATATAGCGCTTAATCGTGATTATGAGGCATAATAATAGTACTTACAGTAGATTCCCAACTAAATATAGTATAATTAATGAGATAAATATTTTTGGCTTGTTTCCTATCCCAATTCCTTAAAACTATCAATATATTTATCTCATAACTTAGGAAACCATTCTATTTGTAGATAGCTAGCAACTTTTAATGATTAATGAAAGAAATAATCAAGAATATTTTAACTAACCTAGGCCAGGTCAAACTACCTGCTCCATCATATTTTGATTCTCTTGAAACTTACACAGTTAAGAAAGTCTCAGATGCCGACACCTTTAATGTTGTTGCTAATGGTTCTGAGGTAGAAATGACTGTCCGTTTTGTTTATATTGATACCCCAGAAACTCCTAAAGGATGGGGAGATTCACAGGTGGAAAAAATGAATCATAAAAATAAAAATCCAATATATCGTAGTCAATTTGAATGGGGAGAAAAAGGTAAAGATAGGCTCCAAGAATTAGTTCAAAAAAGTGATAATCAAGTCAAAGTTAAAGTTACTGGAGAAGAAAACCGACCAGGGCGATCGCCACGTTGTTTTGGTGAAGTTTATTTACTAGATGGTACTTTTGTACAGCACATCTTAGTAAAAGAAGGTTTAGCTCGAGTTTATTATGATTATATTAGCGAATGCCCTAGAGAAATTGCAATTATGTTATTCTTGGCAGAAGCTGATGCTGAGATAAACCAACGGGGAATATGGCAAGAACTTCAATCAGAATTTATGGCTCCTTGGGTATTCCGTTCCCTCAAGAAAAAACAAAAGAATTTTCTTAAAGATATAGGTAAAGAATTGAAAGCAGGTTCAATTAATGAAGCTGAGTTTGAAGCCAAGTTTGAGCTTAAACTGCAGCAGCAAAATCAGATTTTATCAATTCTTCAAAAAGAGTTGATAAGTGGTCTAATTACCCAAGCCAAGTTTGAGGATAAGTGCAAAGAAGAATTGAATCATTTATTTGCATAATCAATTATATTTTCACATCAAAATATAATCTTTTTTATAATTTTATTGGTTATAATTTCTGAATTTATATTGATAGTTTTTAGCAATTTTATCTGATATCTAAAAAATGCTCACTTTAGTTAACCATAACTATTATTTATTTTATTTTCATCAATAATTTAAGTAAGCTGTGAAACATTAAATTTTAAGATATAAAAATAGTAATTTTGACTATCAAAATTAATTTTCAGAGGATTGCCACTATTTTTTTAATCAAAGAATATGTAATTTAAATACCTAGAAACTTGGGTTTCTATTAAAAAGATTGTTTTGACCAAGTATTAAGTGAAAATAGATAAAGTCTTAAAAACCCTTTCATAAATCCTCTGTAGAATTTTGATAAATTCTAGTAGTACCATAAATTTTGATTATGATCTAATCATAATAAGCAAGTATACAAAATTAATTATGCATCTATACAAGCTGAATTTTTACCAGGCAAAAAAAATCTAAGAATTAGAAGATGCCAATAAATTAGTAATTATACTTATTCCTGTAGAGACTAATATTTCATCCCTACAGGAACAACTAATCAAACTTAAAAAATCACCCAGCTATTAACCCCGGAGTTTCTCTGACCAAACACGAGTCGGCAAACCCCAAACATAAATAAATCCTTCCGCCGCTTTATGGTCAAACTCATCCTCCGCACCATAAGTCGCTAAGTCAAAACTATACAAAGAATTATCAGACTTACGACCAACAACCATTGCATTACCCTTAAACAACTTGACCCGCACAACACCAGTCACCCTTTCCTGGGTCTGCTGAATAAAAGCATCCAATGCACCCTTCAACGGACTAAACCACAAACCGTTATAAACCAACTGACTATAAGTCTCCTCAATACCCCGCTTATAACGAGTTACATCAGCAGTTAAAGTCAAACTCTCTAAATCTCGGTGTCCTTGAATTAACACCCACATTGCCGGAGACTCATAAATTTCTCTCGACTTAATCCCCACCAGACGGTTTTCAATCATGTCAATTCGACCAATGCCATGGTTTCCTGCTATCTGATTAAGTTTAGTTATCAACTCAATACCACCCATTTCTTGACCATTAAGACTAACAGGAATACCCCGCTCAAAACCAATCTCTATATATTCTGGTTCGTTGGGAGTGTCAGCGATCGCCTTAGTCATCCCATAAACTTCTTCTGGGGGCTCCACCCAAGGATCTTCCAACTCACCAGCTTCGATCGCCATCCCCAATAAATTCTTATCTATACTATAAGGGGAAGATTTTTTCACAGGAGCCGGAATGCCATACTCTTCACCATAAGCAATAGTCTCCTCCCGACTCATTCCCCACTCCCGCGCAGGTGCAAGAATCTTAATTTGAGGATTTAGTGCGGCAATAGCAACATCAAACCTTACCTGGTCATTACCTTTTCCTGTACAACCGTGGGCAATAGCATCAGCACCATATTTTTCTGCTGCCTCTACTAATATTTTGGCAATTAGAGGTCGAGCTAATGCTGTTGCTAGAGGGTAGCGATTTTCATATAGAGCATTTGCTTGAATAGCAGGAAAAGCATATTCTTTAATTAGAGGTTCAATAACATCTATGACTAGAGATTCTACTGCCCCAGAATCTAATGCTTTTTTCCGAACTCCTTCTAATTCATCTCCTTGACCTAAATCTGCTGCTAGGGTAATTACTTCTTTTACTCCCCATTCATTTTTCAGATAAGGGATACAAACAGAAGTATCTACTCCTCCAGAATAAGCTAGCACAACTTTAGTAGCACGACTCATATTTTTATTCAAAAATTAACAACTGAGTTATTATTATTAAACTAAATCTGTAGCTTTATTGTTAATTAAAGTATAAACTTTTTTTATGCCAATAAAAACCTTAATAAATTTTACTACAGAGGAAACCAAAAGTTTTTCTGATTTTTGAATTTTAAATTTGAGTTTTACTTAGACTCTACAGTAAACGTCCAAAGTTATAATTTTGAATAATGCCACCTTCCCCAACAATAGTCCCTATCAGAACCAACACAGGAGGGCAAAAACACAATCTTTTTAGGCAATCTTTTTAAGTGACAGATATAGCGCGACGGAACTTTTAGGAGTCCTCGGATTAAAAATCTTAGGAAAAGTCAAAACTAAAAAGGATTTGGTAGTTCTGCTCCCGTAATGGTTTTTGAGTAAGTAAAATGGGGGTTGGGTTGGGGGGAATTGAGTAGTTGGGGTGATGGGGAGTATTCTTCCCACTATTTGACCCTAATCTTGAGTTTTTCCTTTTCTCCAAGAAGAAAAATTATCATGCCCCCATATCTTTCACTAAGGACCCAAGTAGCACTACCCAGGATTGAATATAAATAACTGACTCTATGTTTTTTAGTATAATTATTCCCACTTATAATCGCCTGGGAATTTTAGAAAAATGCCTCCGTGCCCTAGAAAGTCAAACTTATGAACAACACATAACCGAATATGAAGTAATAGTTGTCGATGATGGTTCAACAGATGATACTATCCCCTGGCTAAAAGCTAATGCCACAGAATTTCCCCATCTCCAACTTTGGCCTCAGTCTCACCAGGGACCAGCAGCAGCCAGAAATTTAGGAGTTGAAGTAGCTAGGGGAAATTTTATTATTTTTATAGATAGTGACTTAGTAGTAACAGATAATTTTCTTCAGGCCCATGCAAATACTTTAATTAAATATGGCAAAAAATCAAACTGTATCTTTACTTATGGCAGAGTAATTAATACTTGTAATTTTGATTTTCCCACTTTAGAACCATTAAAATTGACGGATTTTTCAGCAGCTTTTTTTGCTACTGGAAATGTAGCGATCGCTCGTCATTGGTTAATTGAAGCTGGATTATTTGATACTAATTTTAACCAGTATGGTTGGGAAGATTTAGAGTTAGGAATTAGGCTAAAAAAATTAGGTTTAAAATTAATTAAATGCTCAGAAGCAGTAGGTTATCATTGGCATCCACCCTTTTCTTTGGAGCAATTGCCAAGAATGATTGACAGAGAAATTCAAAGAGGAAAAATGGGAGTTTTATTCTATCAAAAACATCCTATATTGGAAGTAAAAATTATGATTCAAATGACTTATTTCCACAAGTTATTATGGGGAGTTTTATCACTAGGTGGGAGACTAAATGAGAAAACAATGGCAGTTTTTTTACAATGGTTAATTGACCGAGGTAAATCACAATTGGCTTTAGAAATTTCTCGAATATTTTTGAATTGGTATAATGTCAAAGCTGTTTATAGTGCTTATGCTAATATTGATGGTTTTAGGAAGTAATACTATTTCTCAATCATTTATGCTATTCTACTGAGAAGTTGTATAATATAATCCCATCTCAATAGCAATTATTTTCTCCTAGCTTATCAAACCCAAACCAAGACTCTATCTACTTGAAAACTAGAAATTCTAATGCTAGAGTTGAAGTTTTTGCTAAAGTTTTTTCTTCCTCTAATTATTGAATATTTTATATAGACTCGAAAATATGATAATTTCCGAAAAATAATTTGGAAGTATTTTGAGATAACTATAGCTAATTTAGCCATACTATAATGATTGAACCTGATTTTCCTCATATTATACTTACCTTCGAATATAAAGGTTGGAAGGTCGAAATTGACCAAGGTGAAATGAATGGATCTGCTACTTATGCAGTTTGGGCTAATTATAATAATGGTTGTGTTGTAGCAGTACCATTAGCTTCCTCTCGACAAGAGGCAGTTAGACGTGCCAAGCAATGGATTAATACTCGAAATAAGAAAAATAAAACTTAGGTTCTCATCTATATTTTTTGAGGGTTAGTTGTACTTAATTTTTTTGTTTTCTTTTGCCTATTCTTTATTAAGTTACTTCTTAAAACCTATCACTTTGTATTTTTCTCTTTAATCCTATAAGTAAAATTTAATATAACACTAATTCCCCAAAATAATATAATGTAAGACTTAAGAGCAAAACTTCAGCTATTAAGTAATAAGTCAGTAATAGCAATTTTTTTAACCTATACTGTGCCAAGAATATAATTATTACTTATTAATCACGAATATGACTCCCTAATAAATTAAATAATTCAGTCATTATTTATGATCTTTCCCTTCCTTAAAAGCCATAATTATAATTATTTTGTAATCAGCTATCCATTGACCTTTATAAAATAGATTAGGACGCAATCTATTTTTAATATCATCAATAATAACATTTTGCTTTTTTTCAGGAATCCCTTGAAAAAAACAAATCGCAAAAATATTAATCCAATTACGTAGACCATTTTCTCCATTTTTAAGTTTAGTTAGTATTCCTAATAAAGTTGCAAAAATCGATAAAAGAACTTTTAATTTTAAAAGTTTAGCAGATTCTCTAATACTAGGAAAATATCAAGAATTAAGCTTTTTATTACTGCCATAACCAGCAGCATCTAAAGCTTCATAAATACCACTAATAATTGTTTTAACATTACCTTTTATTCCAAATTATGTGAGGAAACGACCTCCTAGTTTTATTAGACGCCAAATATCAGTGAGAAATTTTTCTTGTTGTTAAATATAATCAAATGTTATATTAGAAAATACTGCATCGAATGTTTATTTAAACTCAATGTTAATTTCATCTCCTACTAAAAACTCAGTATCTGGATAACAACAGTTTGCTCGCTAAACTATAGTAAAAGTATTATCAATTCCTATAATATTTGCTCCTTTTGTAGTAATTTTATAATTTAGATTACCTGTACCACAAACAAGAGCAAGAATTTTTTATCCATTTTGCATACTTAGCAGCTCTAATAAATTTCTTGCCAAGCTAGAAACAAAATAATATTTACTCTCATAAAGTTCTACATCACACTGATTGAAAGAGACATTTGATAAGTTTTTATTTGTATAATTTTTCATAGTAGTATCACTAGTAATTTATTCTATGAATTATATTTACTTGTCAGCTAAAATTTGTTAATTCAAAAGTAAAAAATAAGGTTTAAATGATGAATATAGATAATTTATATAATCTATAACCTAGTGTTTTCAAAGTTCAAAAACTATAAATAAACTCTGAAACCATTGCCTATTGAACCGATGACTTCAAACCCCTATACCCAAAACTATAAGATGGGTAAAAAAAATTAACTTTAGAGTATTACTATATTGAGTTCAACAAGTAGTAATAGTTAGAATATTTTAAAAAAAAATACTTTAGTAATAAGTGGAAATAATATTAATAGAGAAAAGTGATTTTAGCTATAGCCAAACATTTGGAATTAGCATAATGAGTAGAATATTCTCAGCAAAACTTTTCAGTTAAGACCCTATTTAATGTCGATTAGTATACTAACTTTTTTTTAGCTTTGTAATATTGACTTGACAAAAAAAATTTAGCGATCGCTCATTAGGATAACTTGATTTTTCAAAATATCCAAAATAGACTGTATATAATCGCATCAAAGCATAACTATATACCCAGCATTTATCTACAAAAAAATTTCGAGATAATACTAGGTACTTTCTGAATTTTTAAGTAAAAATACTGTGATAATATAATAATAGTCATAAATCATAACTATTAAGTTAATAATATCTCTAAAAACCTCTAGTTTATAGATTAAATTTATTAAGAATAAATAGTTATTTTATGATAATAAATACAATAATCATCTTGATTTTAATACATAAGTTATTTAGGAGTAGGCCTTATGGCAAATAACATGGTAGCTTCAGATCTGTGGATAAGTGAGCATATTACACCTTGGGATATTTATGTTCATGGCCTTACTAAGGTACTTGCCTACAAAAAAACTGCTTACCAAGAAATGTACATTGTAGAAACAGGTATTTATGGTAAGGCACTGGTTCTTGATGGTAAATGGCAGTCTTGTACAGGGGATGAATTTCTATACCATGAACCCCTGGTCCATCCTGCTATGATTTGTCATGGGTCTCCTCGCAAAGTTCTTGTTCTTGGTGGTGGTGAGGGAGCTACTATTCGGGAAGTTTTCCGTTGGCAAAGTGTAGAAAAAGTGGCCATGGTTGATATTGATGGAGAAGTAGTAGAAGCTTGTCGTCAATATTTGCCGGAGATGCATGCCAATGCTTTTGATGACCCCCGCCTCCAGTTGGTCATTGGTGATGCTTTAAAATTTTTGGAGACTTTTGGTGAGAGTTGGGATGTGGTCATTTCTGATCTTTCTGATCCTATTGAAGAGGGACCATCATTTCAATTGTTTACAAAGGAATATTTTGAAAAAATTCTGCGGGTACTTACCCCGGGAGGATTTTTTGTTGTACAGGCAGGTCCTGTTTCCCCTGGTGAAATGAAACTTCATGCTCGAATTGTTAATACAATGAAGGCTGTATTTCCTTTTGTTCAATCTTATAATAGTAATATTCCTACTTATGGTCGACCTTGGGGTTTTGCACTGGGCTCTAGGAAAATGGTTAATAGTCGCCCTGAACCAGAAATGATTGATAAACTTCTGAAAGAAAAAACTATTGGTGGGTTCCGGATGTTGGATGGCACTACCTTATTAGGAATGTTGCAGGTACCACTACATCTGCGAGAAGCGATCGCTACTGAAACAAAAATCTATACTTTAGCAGAACCTCCAAAATTTGGTCGTCCTGCATAGTAATTATTTTTGAGTAAAACTGGAATTATATGATGGGAAGGCAGAGAGTATAGGTGCCTGATATGGGACTTTTTTTGAGAGTTTTTACCCTAAGCATAAACAAACAATATTAAGATCCTATCTTTTTCACTATTTCTATACTACTACTACAAAATTTTTCGGTAAAAGTTCCACTAACAACTGAAGTTATATTAAAAGGGAACAAGGTTAGGAGGTTGACTATACAATACTAACTTGTATAAGCCAATACGGTTCAGATAAAATCAAGGTTCGATCAGATTCTGAATTCCTATAATTCCTAATATTTCTGGCTAGCGCCATATACTCCAAAAAATTTTAATTGTATTTCAGAGTAACTCAAATGTCTATACTAAGAATTCTAGCTGCTATTTTTTTACCACCATTAGGAGTTTTTTTAACTGTTGGTCTAGGTGGTGCTTTTTGGATTAATCTTCTCCTAACTATTTTTGGCTTTTATATTGCTGGCATTGTTCATGCTATTTGGGTAATTGCCAAGCATGATAATTAAATTAAGTAATTAAGATAGGGGTGAGTTTTGTCTGATGTCTGATGAATTTTTAACTCAAAATAATCATTAACTCATCTCTATTAATATGAGTAATATGAATGAATTTTGATTATTAATTGTTCACAGTAAATCATTCAATTACTGACAAGTAATAAATTATCAAAAATCTCTAAACAGATGTGAAAATGATTACCATTGAAATAGATGTTTAGAGTTTTTTAAAAACATTAACTTTTTTCATTCAAAGCTATACTAAATTAAATCTTAGTAATCTAACTAATCAACAGTAACGTCACAATAATTATGAAAGGTATAATACTTGCAGTTTCTATTCAAAAAGGTAATGGAATAATCTCTGGTGATGATGGCAAAAGATATAGGTTTCTGCTATCAAGTTGGTACGCTGAACAGAACCCAAAACAAGGCTTAAGGGTTGATTTTGATACAACTCCTGAAGGAGAAGCATTGGATATATACCAAGATATTTCTGATATTTCTGCATCACCATCAAGTCAACTGAATCCTAAAAATCGTGGAATTGCTGCAATTTTAGCTTTTTTTCTAGGTGCGTTTGGAGCACATAAATTTTATCTTGGCTACTCTCAAGCAGCAATAATAATGCTTATTGTTTCTTTAGTTGGTTCATTTCTTGTAATTCCAACCTTAGTTATGAGTATTATTGCATTTATTGAGTTTATTACCTATTTAACTAAGTCTGACCAAGAGTTTTACGATACTTACTTGAAAAATAAAAAAGCATGGTTTTAAGTTATGTATAAAAAAATTTTAGTTTGATTTCAAACAGTTTTTAAAATTAAATTGAAATATTTTTTTTGTAGTATATACCAAAAACTTCATGATTTTGATACCGTAAATAGCAGTGTTATAAATATATTTTTTTTGAAGATCACTTTTATTAACTATTTAAGATAATTAATTATCGTAAAGTATTCAAAAAAAGATAAATCTGGACTGTATTAATCATTAAAAATCATACTTTATTTGAGGGTTATTTTTTACTCTTCTATTTTTTCTTGGCTCCTTGACACTTGACACCTAATACAAACAAATTTGATTAAAAGGAGAAGTCTAAAATTTTCTCGCTTAATGAGCTTCGATATAATTAGATTAAGCTATCAATGCTCTATCATTTTTATCATTTGCAAATTTATTTTTTTCCCTATTATCTTTATTATCTTTATCACAATCTTTTTTTTTAATATCACTAGATAAATTTGATTAGATGTATTTAACAGGGCATGATATTATAAAATATATAAAGTAGTTTTTTACGAAAAGCCAGATAACAATGCAAATAGTTAATTCTCAAATATCTATAGAAAAAACTAGCCACTCTCGGATTAAAGAACAGGATATTAATAATACTCCCTTTGGTAAAGTATTTAGCGATCATATGTTGGTTGCTACCTATGCAAATAATAGTTGGCAAGAGGTAAAAATTACTCCCTATGGTAATATTTCTATTCGTCCTTCTCTCTCTGTACTTCATTATGGTCAGGCAGTTTTTGAAGGTTTAAAAGCTTATAAAAATTATCAGGGAAAACCTGTATTATTTCGGTTAGAAGCTAATTATAAAAGAATAAATAATTCAGCTTTTAGATTATGTATGCCATCCATTCCTAAAGAAATTTTTATAGATGGTTTAAAGGAATTAATTAGACTAGATACTGATTGGATTCCTACTAAATCAGATAGCGCATTATATATTCGACCTATTTATTTCGCTACAGATGAATCTGTCGGTCTCAAGCCTGCAAATAGTTATAAGTTTATTATTTTGTCTTCCCCTACAGGTACATTTTATTCGGCACCAGTTAAGTTAATTGTTACAGATAAATATGTCCGAGCTTCTGAAGGTGGAACTGGTGCAGCTAAATGTGCTGGGAATTATGCTGGTAGTTTTTTAGCAGATAAAGAAGCTAAAGAACAAGGTTATGATAATGTTTTATGGTTGGATGGAAAGGAAAAAAAATATATTGAAGAATGTGGTACGATGAATGTTGCTTTTGTAATTAATGATGTTTTGATTACTCCTAAGTTGACAGGAAGTATATTAGGGGGAATTACTCGAGATAGTGCATTAACTTTATTTAGAGATATGGGTGTTAAAGTTGAGGAAAGATTAATCTCTATTGATGAGGTTGCAAAGGCTTATGAAGCAGGAAATATTTCTGAGGCTTTTGGTATGGGTACTGCTGCTACAATTGCTCATATTTCTGTTATTAACTATCAAGGTAAAGATATGATTTTACCTCCTGTTGATGAACGAAAATATGCTTCTCAAGTTTTGCAAAAATTAGAAGATATTAAAACTGGTAAAGTCACTGACCCCTATGGTTGGATTTGTCAACTTTAAATACTTGAATATTATATTAGTCTTGGGATGATATAGCTGAATTTAGAATTCATAATTTAGAAGCTATAAGCCAAAATTAAAGAACATAAATTACTCAATAAAAATAATTTTTATAGAATATAAATATAGCAATTATCGGCTGTAATTTTGTCTAAAATATTGCTGTTTTTTGGTAGCCTAGACTAGGAAATTACTAATATTTTTGAAGTTTATTTCTAGTTATTAAGTTGTTTAAAAAAATGTTTTTATATAATTTTTATATAATTTTTATATGGCTAAAATTTATCCTAATTTAGGATGAGATAAAATATTAAAAGTATGACTAGGTATTTTTGATAGTTTAACAGGAGAGTTGAAAATTTGTTGAGAAATGACAACAAACATTAGGATGAGAAGGGGGATTGAGCCTTGACTTCTAAAAATATGACAACTTAACTAACTGATTCCTAACTACTACCAAAATATTACATTACAAATTTTGTGAGTCTAATAAACTACATAGCCAGGCTTAATAATTAATAGTGTTAGGGTGTAACTTGAAAATTAAACTAAGTCAAAAAAACCTAATTTAAAATCAATGATAAAACAAGGTAGTTTCAAATCAATACTATCTATCTTTAAAGCTCCTGCCGGATTAATAGCTGGTTCAACCTATCATTTTCGTGCTTTAATAATATTTGTAAAAAATCCTAGATTAATCAATTACATAATTGCTCCGATTTTTATTAATATTGTTGTCGGTATTTTTCTGTATATTAGTCTGCTATTACCTGGAATAAGTTTAATTAATACTATCTTTAATAATTTATCTTTGCAGTTTGATAGCCTGATTTATCAATTACCAACTTGGTTAAAATTCTTGAGTTATTTGGATAATGCTTTAGGTTTGCTCTTTAAGCTCATTCTATTTACAATATTTTTGCTAATTATTGGATTTTTGTTAGTACAATTTGGAGTTATTCTTGGTTCTCCTTTTTATGGTCAACTTTCTGAACAATTAGAAAAAACTCGAACTGGTACATTACCTGAAGCTTCTTCTGGTTTACTATCTATTATTAGGGATATTTACCGAGCTATACTTTTTGAGCTCAAAAAAGTGGCATTATTATTAGCAATAGGCTTGCCGATGTTGTTGCTCAATTTTTTTCCTGGAGGCTCTTTAATAGCAACTATTGGCGGCATCGCTTTAACAACTTCTATTGTTTGTCTTGACTTTTTTGATGGACCTTTGGAGAGAAGAAAATTAAAATTTCGAGAGAAGTTAAAAGTTGTATATCGTAGCTTACCAGCAAGTGCCACTTTTGGGTTAATTTGTCAAGTTTTAATTACTATTCCTATAGTTAATTTTTTGGCTATTCCTATATGTGTAGTGGCAGGGACTTTATTTTGTTGCGATCGCGTACTACCAAAGTTATTACCAAATAACCAAACTTAAAGAGGGTTTTTAGGTACTATACATTAAATATTAGGGCTTTGATGGCTGATTACAGTAGCAGCCTTTAGGAGAGAGCATGGGTAAGAAAAATGTCAACCTACTATTGAGGTTCGGCTCGGTAGAAATCTCCGCACCTTTACTTTGGGAAGAATATCAAGTTTTTCATTTACAATACCCTCTTATGAGATTTATTGAAAAACCTCTCTCTCAAAGTGGGAAAACATAAAACATAAAGTATAATATTATTGTCTATTGTCGTGGGTGGGCAATCTGAGACATTAAGCAGACGTACAGGGAAGCATAACTTACCTTTATCCACTCCTTCGATGGGGGCAAAAAGGATGGGTGCAGCATTCAATAAAACGTCAACCCACTGAAGAGCTTAGGCTCAGTATGTATCTCCGCGCCTTTATGTCGCTGAGGATCTCAAAATTTTAACAACAATGTAATTTTTTCTATATAAATGGGGATATCTTTGAAAATTATGCTTAACACAATTGCAACTCAGATTAGAAAGTGGTTCTCAGCACCAGAGGTGAGTGCTCACTGTGATGGTCCTTGCGGTGTTTATGACCCTGCTTCTGCTCGCATTTACGCTGAAGCTGTATTATCTATGACTAAGAAAATTCTAGATCTTGACCCAAAAGCTGGAGATCATAAGACTGCTAATACCCTTTCTCGCTATATTGCAATTAAGGAAGAGCAAGCTCAGAAGACTAAGGAAGATTTGCTTATTCTCTGGACTGATTATTTTAAGCCTGTACATTTAGAAAAGTATCCAGACCTCCACGATACTTTTTGGAAGGCTGCTAAGTTATGCTCTGCTTGTAAGGTAGAAGTTAGTTTGGAGCATGCTACTGAGTTACTAGCTGCTGTGGAGAAAATTCACAATATGTTCTGGGCTACTAAGGAGCGGGATGTGACTTGGTACAAGGCTAGCTAATTTTTTTTGTTTGAGGTGGTAGGTACAAGGTTGATACAAACAATTGATAATAAAGAATTATTGCTTTGGTTATTAAGGTTGCGCCAACGGTTTTGTGTCACAGGATTTTCTATGTTTCCTATACTTAAACCTGGAGATGAGGTTCTTGTAGATACAAAAGCCTACCACCACTGTGCTCCAGAAATAGGGGATATGGTTGTGGCTGAACACCCTCATCGTCAAGAGTTAAAAATAATTAAGTGGGTTGCTTTTGTTGATGAAAAAGGTGACTGTTTTTTGGTCGGAGAAAATAAGGAAGAAAGTACCGATAGTCGTTCTTTTGGTTTGGTAAATCGAAAACGAATAATTGGTAAGGTAAAGAGCAAGTTTCCAACATAGTTTAACACATTAGGTTTGAAGGATATTGGTTGAATAAAAAATCATGTTTGCATTTAAATAACTCTTACTAATTTCAGTATATCAATTTTTTTTTAATTGGAGCTTCGCAAAATGATAGTAGCTGCTATCTGTTGTCTTGCTATTTCAGGCACAAAGCGATCATCAGAGAACTAGTCATATAAGACTTATGATTTTTTTCTAGTTGAATAAAAAATCATACAAAAGGGCGAG
>ENA-UENU01000032-UENU01000032.1-marine-metagenome-genome-assembly--contig:-NODE-32-length-43155-cov-168.025439_pt1 | contig 43155 bp, 33 predicted proteins | sample MGYA00237877_ERZ529326 | MGnify/ENA primary metagenome ERZ529326 (study PRJEB26372, sample SAMN05368344) | marine metagenome | biome: cultured habitat; feature: ocean water; material: water; isolation... | reverse complement strand
AGATGGGTCATTGAAAGAACTAATTCTTGGATGGAAAGATGTAAGAGTTTAGTCAAAAACTTTGAAAGAACTCTTGAGAATGCCACCACCAAGATTAATCTTTGTTTTGTTAGACTTATGCTTAAGAGATTGGCGATCGCCTGAACGGCAAAAAAAGATCCCAAATAGGTTCTATATAGTGGGTATCTACCAAATACTCATTTTGATGCCTCATTAACCAACTTCTCAAATCATCTAATTTAATAATTCTCATTCAAGTACAAATGTTGAAACTGCCGAAAAATTTCTCTTCCTGTAAAGTAATTCCAAGCTACATAAGAAACCTCTAGATGTCGCGAACCAGAATTAGCATCAAAAGCTGTTCTTCCATGTAGCACTTGAAAATTCTGAATCATTAGGCAGTCTTCTGCTTCTGAACGGAAATGATACTGATATTCAGGACTTTTCAAATAACGGAAGAATTGACTATAAGCCTCATAGAATTTTTCCATTTTGTCAAAAGGAATATCCCAATTACAAGCGTGGGAGTTACCAAAATAAACTCCTGAAACCTCCCCTTTTATGTCTAATTCAATGATCCGGCGACTACGACGGTGATAATATTTCCACTCTGTGTAAAACTGCTGGAACTGAGCAGGAGTTTCTACCAAAATTTGGAAATAGTCTAGACGGTGATAATATTTCCACTCTGTGTAAAACTGCTGGAACTGAGCAGGAGTTTCTACCAAAATTTGGAAATAGTCTGGGTGGTGCTTTTGAAAATCTTGGGCTACCCGAAAGCCATCTACAAGTGTTGAATCTTCATTAGTTGCTTTAAAGTAAAGAAATTGCAGTAGGTGAGAAGCATACATATAACTTTCATAATCTGTGTAGGGAGGTAGCGCGTGCCCAGTGTCAGCTATGTCATTAGCCGCTGGCTTAGATTTTACCGTATAGAAGTGTCCCCCCTCTGTATAAGGAATTGGCCCAATACTACTGAGAAAATTATTTAACTCTGATAAGGGCATATTTTTGATGACTGCAAAACCCAAGGTATATATTTCAACACAACCTTGGCGAGATAAGTCACTTCTGTCGAGAGGGCGGCATGAATTAAAGTCGTGTTTTTCTGGTGAATGTGCTTCTATCCGTGCAGTATCCCATAAAATTTCTTCTTGTTTGCACAGTTCGATTTTACTGTGAAAGTCCCCTTTTTCTGCTGCTTCATCATAAGCATGACTGATCAACCAAGAAATAGGAAAAATATTGCGATGATGAGTTTCTTCATCCCAGTCTATAATCAGGTCATTATCTGTTAACTGGACCTTTAGAGGTTTGGGAGATATTATAACCTCAGAAATATCATAAATTTTTTGAACGGAAGTAGGATGGCGAGATTAAGAACTCAGAAAGTTATCATGCAACCAAATGTAGTAGAAACGTTTTCCTTTTACTGTAATAAATGGACTATTGCCCATAGTTGAAATCTTGAATTTCTCGATCTAGTATTATCTAGCATTAGTAAGTAGTTAGAGAAGATTTTTGAGCACCTATCACTAGGGATACTAATTTAAAATTTATCTTCCCAGACTCGTGTCAAAATAACCTGAACAGTTTTTTTATGGAAGCTAGATTGGACAATTCATTTCCGATTAAATTTGTACAACTTATTTTTAAATGGCTTCTCCAACTCCCTACTTCCCTATCAAATAGACCTCTCCAAAAATGCCTATTTGGTAACGGCGGGCCCAGGGTTTGATACTAAATCTGGTTATTATAGGCTGATTATAGGGTCAGGCATAATATAGATATTTATGATCAGCTTTTATAATCAGCTTTTCGCTGATCGGAATCTGGTGCCAAAACTTTTTCTGGAGATATCTAATCAATAAAATTAGGTATAATATTTACTCACCTATTATTTTCAACTGTGTTATTTTCCAAAGATTAAATTTTATTTGTTTCGATCATTTGTTGGAGGTATTCAGATGTTTTACCTTCTGGAATTACTGGCAGGGAGTGAAATTCAACACTTCCTTGATTGGGATTTAAAATTTGATAGAGAAATTCTCGGCAGTGGTTATTTTCATCTGCCACAAATATTTTTGCTTTATGTCCATTTTCTAGGACTTCAGCCCGATCGCATTGTTCATTAGCCCAGATAATTAATATATCATCTTTTTTACATAGAAGTGCCGCACCCCCATTTGGACAAACCATACCCGATCCTGCTTGTCCGGGTAAAACATAAGTTAACCAACGTTGGCCATTATTAAGATTAACTATTTGCACTTCTTCTAAAGGCAAAATTCCTACTTTTTCGAGTAAATCCGAGTCTATAGTCACGCTGCCAACGTAGTCAGGCTTTGCGTCTGTTACTCGTACGCGATGAAGTTTAGCATGCATTAATTTGATTGTAGTCATGATTTCTTTTTTGTCTACATTTACAACCAGTGGGAATTAAAAAAAATAGAGGGAGAAAACAGACTCAAATTATAGACATCAAAAGGGCTCGATGTAAAACAAGCTATAAATTATGAACCAGCACAGGTTTTAGCCATTTTTAGGGTATCGACGTCATTTCCTTGTCTAGACAGACTTTGACCCATCTTCTCAACCAGAAAATGTTTAAGTACCATTAGGACTTTTGCAAAACCATAACATACATTGGTTCGGTTTCATAAATATTAAAACTTTCTTGAGTAACTAAATTCCAAGGTAACTCTTGAAGTACCTCGTGTAAGGAATTGCTCTCATCATCATAATAATTTACTCGCACAGTTAGTACAAAATATCCACCGGGTTTCAGCAAACTGGACAGATTTCTTAAAGCACGAGGATGAGCATGACCAAACGTGAATACACCAACTGCTAATATTAGATTATAACTTGCTTGAGAGCCAAAAGCTAGAGGTTATTCCAAATTACCTTGGTAAAGAGCGGTATAAACCTGCTTTTTCCTCCCTACTTCTAGCATTTGTTCGGAAAAGTCAACCCCGATGATATTGTTGTATCCTAATTCTGCTAGAGCTTCACCCACCATAACTGTGCCTGCTCCTGCATCTAGGATGATGGCATCCTTATCTGGCAATACTTTCCATAAGGCATTAGCCGAATGGACTGGAGAACAATGATAAGGTTGGTCTAAGTCTGTATCATAAACAGCTGCCCAGGCATCATATTTCTCCTCTAAGTTATGTTATTTACCATTTTTGTAAATCCAGGAGAGGCGATCGCTGACTTTTTCACATGAGTAATATCCCCATCCTAATTGATTAGTTTTAATTGCTTTACACGTCTGATCATAAGCTGCACTTAGTTCCGGGTATTTAGCCAAAGCTAACTGGGACAGCAATTCATAGCTTTTGTTTAGGTGTTCCTTCAAGTCTTTAGTTACCAAGACCATAAACCCTAACTCCCTGAGGAATTCTTTATAGGAGTCCAGACTAAATATTGGTTCAAACAGCAATCTATCGTATACATATTTACGGGCCATTTCGTTGATTTCCTGTGCCGGACTTATCAGGTCATCGAATATAAATATGCCTCCTTCCTCAAGTACGCGGTAAGCTGATCGTAATGCTTGATGGCGATCATGAACGTGATATAATGTGGCTTGGCTCCAAACATGGGTAAACCTTTTATCTTCAAAAGGTAGATTAGTTGCTCATGCCTTGATAAACTTCAACCTGAGTGATGGGTACTGCTGTGCTTTGGTTTTGGCGTTCTCAATGCGGACACTACTGAGGTCAACTCCTACTAATTCGCACCCTGTCTGTTGGGATAGCCATATAGCAGTATTGCCATTACCACAAACAAGGTCTAGTACTCGCGAATCTTTTTCTATCCCACTCTGGAACAACATATATTCGTTCCACCGTTTACAAGCTGTGATAAAATTTTTAGGTTTTGCCTCAGTTAAATTTTCAAAATAGCCCCAGTATAAACTTCCCTCTGAGTCCCAAAAACTACGATAAAGACTGTCTTCAATATCATAAAATGCCTCTGTATCGGCTTCAGAAAATTTGTTTTGTGTCATAAATATATTCAATATTAATGGACATCTCAAATAAAAGTTCTCAAATCCTTGCCCCACCCTTTCCAAATCCTCATTTTTGAAGAGGTATAATATTATTCTATTAGGACTTATGTAAAATAAACTAATTCTGTCATTGCGTTAGTGCAGCTTGGCAATAGCAAACAACAACTTTTGTGGAGCAGTCCGTAATTAGCAATTTCAAATGCCCAAAATTCCTTTGCAATAAGTAAATCCTATCTATGATCAATTTATCTCTTCCCCTTCTACTAAACTTACCCAAACTTACATGGTTTGGGAATTGTATAAGCTTTAGACTACAGTGTCTCACCCATATACCACTGAGTGCAGTCTGTAACTTATCTTTCCTATTGAGGCAAAAAAATTACCAGGAAGCTCAGGATACTTATTCATATAGTTTTCACTCATTACTCATGCTGTTACAATATCCCTGAGTATTGTGTAAGTTTAAGTAAGTGTAGTCAATTTTTATTGAACTGTCAAGTCCCCTATCTATAGATTGCTTTTTTCAAATACCTCACTTAGGAATGAGAACAAGCCAGAAGCTAGAGAAAATTAATTACCCTCAAGAGATTTCCTTAGTATCAACTACAAATTTCCAGTATTATTGAATTTACGTTCCGTGACCAGAAAATCAAGTTAATATTTTCTATTTTACAGCTTAGATATTCCAGAACATTCTACCTCTTCTTGAAGAAGAGCGATCGCTTTTCCCGAAACTGGGTCGATCCAATTAGGAGCTATTTCTGCTAGTGGGACAAGTACAAAAGCTCTTTCTTTCATTCGAGGATGGGGTATTTGCAGATTAGGAGTATCTAATATTAAATCATCATATAAAATTAAATCTAAATCTAAAGTTCTAGGTCCCCAATGTTCTAAACGTACCCGTTTAAATTTTTGTTCAACATCTAACAGAACTTCTAATAATTTATGAGGGGTTAATTCTACTTTTAATAATGCACAACCATTAATATAATCTGGTTGTGGTGGACCTATAGGTTTAGTTCTATACCAACTAGAATAAGTAATTAATTTAATACCAGCAATTTCATCTAAAGTTTGAATGGCATTCTTGAGAGTATCAAGGGATTCTCCCAAATTGCTACCCATACCAATAGCTACATGGCCTTGATTTTTTGGGGAGTTCTTTAAGTTAGTAGGATTAGACATTTTTAGAGCGATCGCTTATAATTTACTGGTTCGTGATTGGTTGATATTATTTTATCAATAATCCTCAATTTTATAGTAATTTCTATACTCTTAAAGTACAAAATTAGTTTTTTTAAACAAGTAGTTAGGGATATTGTATACAAAGTCCCTTTTTTTTGTATTAATAATCCACGGCCAGAAAGGATAGTTAATTATTTTTAGCCAAATTGTAGTATAATAGCACTTAAGCAAAATAGGGCTAGAAAATAAGTTTAAATATAAAATATAGATGGAAAAAGGCATAAATCATAAATTACCAATGGTTTAATCATTTTATACCATTAAGTTAATTCCCTTATTTAGAATTAATTTAACTCATTTTTTGCCACCAGAAAATGTTGGATTAGCACTAATAAGGAATAAATTCAAGCCACCGTTGTATTAATTGTCATCTTCGAGGTGTTAGGAGAATTTAGCCATGCCTTAGTAAAATCTCAAGAATTAACTTAGGAGAGGTTTCGTTTCATCATTTGCTCAAAACTAACAACTGAAGGAATAAATATATACCCTTTCATAAATTATCTGAATAGTTTAACCATTTAATATTAAAACCATTTAATATAATAAAATGATGGAACTATTTTTTAATTAGTTATTATGGACTCAATCTCCATTACTGGAATTCGATGCTACGGATACATCGGATTTTTTCCAGAAGAGAAAGTATTAGGTCAATGGTTTGAAGTAGATTTAACTTTGGGGTTAGATTTGACTGCTGCTAGCAAAAGTGATGCCTTAGAAGATACTGTAGATTATGGTAGTATAGTTAATACTGTCCAAAAACTAGTAAAACAATCTAAGTCTGCTTTATTAGAAAAAGTAGCGAATACGATCGCTACAGATATTTTACAACAACGACTAGTACAAAATGTCAAGGTTCGTTTAACTAAATTAGCCGCACCTATACCCGATTTTGGTGGCAAAGTTACTATTGAAATTACTAGAGTAAAGGAGAAATAACTTATTTAAAAATTTAATTATAAACTATCCACAATAGGCTAGTTTTCCCAATTATTAAATAGTAAAATTTTCTCTTTTTTTCGTTCTAATTTTTAATAATTAAACAGTACATATTTTTGGGAAAATTAGCTTAAACATAGTTATAATAAAATCAATTTTTCTAAGAGTAAAAAAACAATATTTATCAATTAATAATAGATTGAACCTGATTAACTTACTATCAATTATCCCACGCCATAATTTGCTAATAAGTCTATGATATAAATTTCTATTATAAATAACAATTTTTAATTAATTAATTTACTGGTAATAGTACTTGTGTCTTAGGTAAAAGAGATAGGAGAGTCAAAATATTTAGGCATGGGGAGGGCAGAAAAAACTGAATATCAGATTAGCAGAATGTGAAAAATACTCCCCGTCACCCTACACCAATTTTACTCAAAACCTTGATGGGACAAGATTACCAACTTATTTATGATATGGCATAAATTAAATATTTCTATGAATACAATTGATATGTATAACTATATACCTCACTATTGATTAAAGACTAAATAAATATGGTTATATTATTCCATGATTAGGAGACTCAGGCAATTGCTTATAGGGAGCTTGATAATTATTAATTTTCTATTATTAATGATCAAACTTTTTAGGGCGAGTATATTGCCTGAAATAGTTTTATTATTAGCCTAATAAATACTCTATAAATTCCAGTATTTCAAGTCTATAGCTTTTTTATACGTACTAATAACTGATAATTAAAAACTGAAATTATATGACAAATAAGACTTCTGTTAAACAAACATTTTTTGACCTTTGGGCACCAAGTTATGATTGGTTATTCCCTTCTATAGTTTATCAAGCTATACATAAAAGGTTACTGGAATATGTAGATTTATCAAATTCAGCAAATGTACTTGATTTAGGTTGTGGTACAGGAAAACTTCTCCATCGTCTTGCTGTTAATTTTCCTACTCTTCAAGGTAATGGTTTAGACTTATCTCCAGAAATGATAAGTCAAGCTAATAGTCGTAATTGTTATCCACAGCGTTTAAAATTTTTATTAGGAAATGCTGAAGAAATACCTTTTGAAAATGATGTATTTGATGCTGTTTTTAACACTATTAGTTTTTTACATTATCCTCATCCCCAACAGGTATTTAATGAAGTGAATAGAGTGTTACGCCATGGTGGATATTTTTATTTAGTTGATTCCTATTTTAAATGGCAAGATGAATTACAGTATTTGAGTATTTCTCCTGGTGGTTTGAAACTTTACAGTCCAACAGCTCGTGAAAAATTTGGTAAGGAAGCGGGGTTAAATTTACAAGCTAATTATTACTTATTAGGATCAGTATTACTAACAATTTTTACTAAATAATTGTAAGATTATATATACATAAATTTGGTGTTGCCCGTGAAGTACACCTATCCAGTTTAGGAAGCCATAATAAAATATTTTTACCATTTACACTGTCCGTCATTTGCTTGTTTATCTGCACTCTAGTATCTAGCTATTAGCAGCAGTCAGTAATAAAAATCAAGTCCGTTATTTGGTAATTTAGTCTGAAAATTTGCAGAGGCGCGCTAGTAAATATTTTTATTTATCTAATCTCCTTCAAATACCATAACCGAAGTAATATCTTCTACATAAGCTGAGTTTTACTAATTCTTAAAAGTATTGCTATAAATATAAGTAGAGAAAAATCATTTTCTTTCATAACTGAAGTTAACAAACATTAATTGTTTGGTCCAACAAATAATATTTACGAATAGAAAATCATTCACAAGACTAAGGATAAAGCCCCTTTCTTAAATTGTTAGGCCATTGTTTTTGGTCAATGGGCTCGTTCTTTGCAAGAATTTATAGACTTTGCAAAGCGAGCGCGCGAGAAAGATGCCGTTGTTAGTTTTAGTTGGGACAAGGCCATTACTAAACCTGACGGCAGCGTAACTATTTGCTACAAGTTAATGCCTAAACAACGGAAGGCCATTAAGTATGATCAGGACAATAGGGTTTTAATTGTTGCAGTGACTGGTAACGATGATGATGTGATGTCGGTGATGGGGTAAACTTCTCAGGAGCCTGACAATGTTATTTTTGTAGAAATGGCAGATAGGGAAAATTGGGTTTCTGAGCAAAATAACGACTGACCAAAATAACGACAGGAAAGCGATCGCTTGTCTTCTTTCTAGTTCAATTTTTTGAGCATTTTCTATTAATTTTATTAGCTGTTTGTCTGTAATACCAATAATTCTCTTTGTCTATTTTGGATAATGATAAATATATTCTAATATTTGATTCATGTGCAGACATGATGTGCATGGTTTCGTTCTATGGTTTTACCTAAATTTTTATTCTGGAGATATCTGCTTGGGGTTCTTACCAGCTCATACACCAGAACTAGAAACAACCAAACGACTCTGGCCGATAATTGATGAAGGGCTTTGTTGTACAAAAAAGAGAAATTAGGGTACGATATACCTGTGAGAAGCACAAGAAACCAAAACTCAAGTTCAGAGATAAGTAAGTCCAAATCAAAGTTAAAATCAAAATCCAAGTCTTGCTATAATGAAATAGCGCTCACTTATTCAAGATATCACCTATTTTCCTTAGTAGTCTACTAATAATTTATCACAAGCTTGAAGAGTAGCGTGGCATAGCAATATAGCTCATATCTGTTCACCAACGATGCTACCAGGCATGATATTACTTCCCTACTCCCTTACTCAATAAATGGTAGCAAATATTTATAAAACTAATATTAGGGAGCGATCGCTTAAGAAGGAGTATTTAGAGTCATTGGCTTGGAGTTAAACGGTGATAAATTCTTTTTGAACACATAAATTACAATTTTCTTCTTAATTAGAAATCATCCTGCAGTAATGCAACGCCATATAACCAGATTCTATATAAATACTAAAAGCTGATAGCCAGTTAAAAGACCCAGCAATCAAACAAAAATGTAGATATGTTTTATGAAACATATCTACATTTTTTTCCTAGAAAATATTCATTTTACTAGATATTTTGTCTTGCCAAAATTAACGCAATTTGAGAATTTCAACAGTTACAGCTAAACTATCTTCATACAAAACCTCTCGTCCCCAACGTTGTAACTGTTGAGCCATCAAATATTCCGCCTTCTGATCGCTTAAAGCACTGACTTGCTCTGTACGACAAGATTGAGCACTACCACCAGCCTCTAATCGCATACAACCAGTAGTTTCAGAACACAAAATAGTACAACAATCTGCACTAGGATTACTAGAATCCAAACGCAAGCCCACTAAATCTCCAGGTATTTCACCATAGTCAGTAGTAGAAATTGCTGCCAACTCTGCTAAAATCTCTTTATTGTTAGGACCAATAAACTTAATATGAATGATGTCATAATCACCACCAGTTTCAGTATAAGTTGTAGGTTGCCAATCAAGACGACTAGCAAACCAGCCCAAAAACATTAACGCTTGAGATACATTACCTTTCTCATAATCAAGAGTAATAGTATCAATTTCACCTAAAGAAGCACGACGCTCTGGCGGGTCAAAAGTGGCAGCAGTTAACTCTTGCCATGCAGAAAGACGATGCCAATTTAAGTCAGCAATATAGGTTTTATTTTCAATCAACTCCAGCATTTTGAGAAATTCTGATTCTGGATCACTAAAATAAGAAGAATCTAGAATAATACAGTTGCTAGTTTTGCATAGGCGACGGAAAAGCTCCTGTTCTCGGTTGGGAGTTGCCTTCCACCAAACAAACTTTGGTAGATCAGGAATCATTAACGATGTAACTACATCACTCACCCGTTCCAGTGCTTCTCTAGTTCCATGTAGGGTAATATATTCACAACAAATTAGTGAAGACTGCTTTTTCTGAACTGGGCAGTAAGCAGAAACTTGAGCTGTTACTCCTGTATCTTCTCCGAAAGTAGGACACAACGTAATAACCCGACAAGGATTTTGAGCTGCAATCACTTCGCTAACACTAGAACCCCTGACATCTATATTAGGGAATTGTCTATTTTCTAGTGACTTTGTAGCCCACTCTGAGCGTAACTTCGCAAGAGTTTCAGAGTCTACTCTACCTGTGATTGGTAAATTATAGGCTTTTTGAGCTTCCTTAATAGCTTCACGAGCTACTATTCCGTTCACACCATCTATTTCACCCTTATAGAATCCTAAACCGGCTAAAAGTTGCTGGAATTCTTCGGGTTCATATATGACCATACTAAAAGTTGCTGCTCTGGTAGCAATTGGAGTTGCCTTGCCTCCACCTTGACTGAGCCAGATTTTATTCAGTTCTGCTTCAATTTCACCCAGAGAGATATCTTTTGGTTGTTGTAAGGCAACAAGTGTTGTACTCATTTTTTTTCGTAAATGCTTAGTTCTTTTGTGGTGCTTGCGTTAAACCGGGTGTTTGTTTCGGCTTCTTTTTCCTAAAAAAATTTCTACAAAATTTGAAATTCTTAAGTAAAAACTTGAACCGGTTATAACACTTCTAATTTGACACTCCCCACGCTCTTCGCAACGGGAATTCTTGGTTCAATGACTCACCAAACACAATCATGTAAGATTTCTCCAACACAACTAGAGGGTGTGTCTCCCCAAGCATTACTTTCGGTGTGCCTCACCGTAGAAAGGTCTTTTTTGCAGAATGTTCAACTTTGACTTCAGTAGTTAGCCTTGGATAAGCGAACCTATTTGACATTACTGTAAAAACCGGATCAATGATAATTAATTCAAAGTCGGCGCCAACGACGACCATCTTGGTTGAGCAACAGTTCAGCCTCAACTGGCCCCCAGGTGCCTGCTTCATACAAAGGTATGACTTCTGGTGGAGCAGGAGCATCCCAGATGCTAAGTATTGGTGTTAATGCTCGCCAAGATGCTTCTACTTCATCGCCACGAGTAAATAAGGTTTGGTCTCCTAACATACAGTCAACCAACAAACGACTGTAAGCATCTGTACTAGGCTTACCAAAAGCAGTATCGTAACGAAAATCCATATCTACTGAGCGAGTTCGCAGGGAACTACCTGGTGTTTTGACTTCAAAACGCATTGATACCCCTTCATTAGGCTGGATGCGTAAAGCCAAGACATTAGGATTCGCTTGTTTTGCCGCTGACTGAAACATCAGAAACGGTACTTCTTTAAACTGAATAGCAATTTCTGAGACTTTTTTTGGCATTCGCTTGCCAGTCCGCAAATAAAATGGTACCCCTTTCCAGCGCCAATTATCAATATTGAGTTTCAGTGCTGCATACGTAGGTGTTGTAGAGTTAGGATTTGCTCCTCCCTCTTCCCGATAAGCTGGTACACTTTTACCTTTCATCCAACCCTGTGTATACTGACCACGAATTGCTGAATATTCTAAACGCTCTAAATTTGCTAGGCGGGTTGCCTGAACTACTTTTACTTTTTCATTGCGAATACTGTCAGCATCTAAAGAATTAGGAGGTTCCATTGCTGTCAGGGAGAATAGCTGCATCAGGTGGTTTTGTACCATGTCCCGCAATGCACCTGATGTTTCATAATATCCAGCACGTCCTTCTAACCCTACCGTTTCTGCAACAGTGATTTGGACATTATCAACAAATTGACGGTTCCACAGAGGTTCAAAAATAGCATTTGCAAATCTAAATACCATTAAGTTTTGAACAGTTTCTTTCCCTAGATAATGGTCAATACGGTATATTTGCTCTTCGGGGCAAACTTGACGCACAATTTTATTGAGTACCTGAGCTGAACTGAGGTCTCTACCAAAGGGTTTTTCAATTACTAATCTTTGCTTTTTAGGATCAACTAACATTCCTGCTGCCCCTAACTGTTGGGTTGCTTCTCCAAAGTATCGGGGAGCTACAGACAAGTAAAATACGCGATTACCTCGCGTACCTCTCTCTTCGTCCAATTGACTCAAAAGTTTTTTGAGTCTTTGATAATCTTCTGGTTGATCTATATTACCAGGGCAGTAAAAAATCCCCTTAGCAAAATCATTCCACAGTTCTTCAGATTGTAAGCCACCACCAAATTCTTCTACACCTATCTTCATTTGTTCGCGGAAGTAATCATGGCTCCATTCTCTGCGAGCAACTCCCACTATTGTTAGTTCAGGAGGAAGTCTCCGTTCTAGCTTCATTTGATATAATGCTGGAACAAGTTTTCTCTGGGTTAGATCACCGGATGCACCAAAAATAATCATAATTTGTGGTTCTGGAACCCGGTCTTGTTGTAGTCCAACTCGCAGAGGATTTTCTAATACTGCTACCATCTATATTGACTCCTTCTAATTGATTACTATTGATTACTATAGAAGCTCTTTTGTTTTTGCCCAAGTATCTTTTTTTTTGATTTATAGCAACGAATTTTATCTCTGTGGGGTGCTAGCAGTCATAATCACCACACTAAAGCTATATTCTCGCACACTTGAGGATTGAACATTACCTCAGATAACTTGGCATCTGCTGTCTGAAAATTTAGCTATTTATTTATTTACTATGATTTATCCTATGTTGAATTATTCAATAATTCAGCATCTTTAACTACATTAATTCCTATTTTTATCATCAGTCAAAGTATAACTTTTTTTCGATGACTGATGATATCAAGTTCTTTTAAAGTCAAACAGGCGTTAATTTTTTAACTTTTTCTTCTAAGGAATTGATTAGAGAAGTAAAGGGTTTGATAAATTTATCAATTCCTTCTACTAGGAGTTGCTCCATTACTTGATCAATGTTAATATTAATATCAGGATCTTTGAGATTCTCCATAACCTCCTTTGTCACTTCAATGTTGGTCTCAACTCGGTTGTCAACATCACAATGGTCAGCACAAGCATCTATCGTTGGGGGGGGCAAGGTATTGACTGTGTTAGGTCCAATTAATTCGTCAACATACATGACATCACTGTAGGCTGGATTTTTGGTGCTAGTGCTTGCCCATAAAAGTCTTTGCTCTTTTGCTCCTTTTGCTGATAAAGCTTTCCAGCGATCGCTTTGAATAATTTTTTTGTATTCTTGATAAGCGATTTTAGCATTAGCGATCGCTACTTTTCCTTTAACTGCTTCTAATTTTGCTTTAACAGTTTCATCTGTTACCTTCTTGAGTTTTTCATCAATTAAACCATCAATATTACTATCAATGCGACTTAGAAAAAAACTTGCCACAGAAGCTATCTTATCAATATCCTCTCCTTTAGCAGCTCTAGCTTCTAAACCTTCAATATAAGCCCAAGCTGTATTTATATAGCTTTCTACAGAGAACAGTAAAGTGACATTTACATTTATCCCCTCACTAATCACTCGCGTCACAGCTGGTAAACCTTCTGGAGTACCAGGAATTTTAATCATTAGATTTTCGCGACCGATAGCCGTGTAATAACGAATTGCTTCGCTGATAGTACTTTCTGTATCTTTAGCAATAGTTGGTGGTACCTCTATACTAATATAACCATCCAACCCTTTAGTCTCTTCATACACTGGCATAAATATATCACAAGCATCACGAATATCCTTAAACACAAGAGATTCGTATATTTCAATCACTGACTTACTAGCCTTGATGCCAGCTTCAATATCTGCATCATAGATAGCATTACCAGCGATCGCCTTTTCAAAGATCGCAGGATTAGAAGTAATGCCACGAATTCCTTTCTTGCCAATCATGCTCTTGAGTTCTCCAGACTCAATTATATTGCGACTCAGATTATCCATCCAGATACTCTGTCCTAGGTTTTCGATTTCCAGCAAATGATTAGTTACCATAGCTATATTAACTTAATTTGTACTATGTTTTTTCGGAGTTTTTTGTACTTTTAGATACTTCTTAAGAATAACAAATATTATCTGCTTCAGCAGATATTCAAAATTTATTTACTATTATTCTTAAGAGTAGTAAAGTCTATGTGCAATCACAATTTATGCTGACAACAACTTTCAATCTATAACCTAATTCAAGCTATTAACCTTGATTAGAAATGCGTTTTTGTTCTTTAATAAAAGACTCAACAAGCGCCACATCTTCCTTACTACCAATAATCAATGGCGTCCGTTGATGCAGTTGATCTGCTACTACATCTAATATTTCTTCAGTTCCTGTGCTAGCTCTCCCACCTGCTTGTTCCACTAGATAACCCATTGGAGCTGATTCATATAACAGACGTAATTTTCCTTCTGGCTTTTTAACTGTACCTGGGTACAAAAATACCCCACCTTGATATAAAATTCTATGGAAATCTCCCACTAATGCGCCACCATAACGAGCAGTATAACCCTCATGGCGATGAACATAGCGGATATAATCCCGCATACTATCATCCCACTGCCAAAAGTTACCCTCATTCACACTGTAGACCGGACCATGTTCTGGAATTTTAATATTCTCATTAACAAGAATAAACTCACCTAGGCTCGGGTCTAGAGTAAATGCGTGTACTCCTTGACCTATTGAATATACCAACATTGTGCTCGGTCCATATAGAATATAACCAGCAGCAATTTGTTTATGTCCATTTTGAAGTAAATCTTGAGCTAAACCATTTTCATCATTACCTTCTTGTTGGCGAACTGAGAATATAGATCCCACATTTAAATTTGTATCTAGATTAGAAGAACCATCCAGAGGGTCATAAAGCAAAGTATAGCGGCCAATTGGACAATTTTCTGGAATATAATAAGGTTTTTCCATCTCTTCAGATGCCAAGCGGCAGACAAGGCCACTTTGCTTAAATACAGAGATAAATACATCATTGGCATAGATATCCATCTTTTTGACGGACTCTCCCTGGACATTAACTGTGCCAGTAAACCCTAAAGTATCTTCTAATAGCCCAGCACGAGTTAGGCGACGAGCGATTAACTTCCCGGCCAAACCTATTCTATTCATTAAGGAGCTTATATCTTGAGCATCCGGTGAAAAATGAAGTTGCTGTAGTACATGACGTGATAAGGTAGTACAGTCACGATCCAATAACTGTGTTTCCTCCAGACGAATGTGGAGGTCTTCCCGAGCTTGGGTATTTACCATATATGTAGTTTCTCCATCTTGAGTAGCTCCAGTCAATAGACTAGTTGTTCATATTTGAACTTTACTTCTTAGATATGAATTTCTTAGATTTATTTTATTTTAGCTTCAGTCAGAGGTTGCTCAACTTTAATATGAACTTTATATAGTTGCGTAAGTCAACATTTAAAAGTCAAAAGTCAAAAATTATATTATTAGCCTTTGATATTCAATTGATCAGGACTTATCCAGCACCACTATATATGATATATTTTTGGTGATTCTTTCAGATATTCACACTATACAGAGATGCCTTTCCGTAAGTCCTGTTGATAATGTAGACAAAAACAAGATCTAAAAAGTTTTACTGAATTTTTAACTATTACAACAATTCTGGAACCCAGGAGTAAAACTTGCTAGGCTTTAATCATACTGGCAAAAGCTAGTACGACAACAGAAGGTAGAACAGATCTAAGTGTATTGAAAAGCATAAAAAATAAGTTTGAAGTCAGTGAAAGTGCATTGTAAAGCTAGTAAAATCTGAAGCGGGCATTTACTAGTTTATAAAGTACAGTCGCACTAGCTTTTTCAATAATTCGGGGAAGTATGGGATTAAGTTTTCATTCTTGTTGAGTTAATTTACTGAAACCATTATATCACAATTACACGTAATAAGCTGTATTATTTTTGTCGTCAAGTATGGCAGTGGAAGCATCTTGTCCCCATCCTAAACCTTCTTTGTTCCTGCATACCATTATTATTCTATGAAAGAGTAACATTATTTTTTTCCCAGAATTTTAGGATCGTCATATACTATGTCACTCTATGCAGGACTACCAAAAAATGTAGATAAGTTTCACTAGTCTAAACGCCTGCTATCTTTCCACTATTTACAGACTTTGTTCATCCTTGCTTCCATGGTTTTAGTCACAAAACTAGTTAAATTACCTATTTTCTGAACGTGAAATGCCGTAATTTTTCCTAATAGTCATGGGATGATTAGGTTGAAGTTTTAAATAATCTTTTTTCTATATTTTAAATATAGTGTTTCCTAAGTAATTTTTAGAATAGTTAAACTTTCAGTCAAGTAATATTTGAGAATGGTAAAGAGCAAGTTTTATGAATTTAAATCTATTCCCTTTCCCCACATTCTAGTAGTAATAATTTGTGTACTTTTTTTAATGACATTAAAAGCCTAAAGTTTCAGATACATGAGTACTAATAACCAAATAGTCAAATTGTAACGTTTTTTCTTGATTTGCTATGAAATCTAGCTCCCATAAACCCAGTTTCTTAAACACTCTAAAGCAAGCAGACTTGAGATAACTGATAATTAAGCCCCCCTAAAGCATATTAAACAGATGGCTATTTGTTACCACAGCTCCTAAACTATTATTTGAAGCTAAATTTTGTCGAGGCAAATGTATTTACTAAGGTCAGCTAAAACCAATTTCATTAATATTTTTTTATGATCCTAAGCAACTAATTCTTACTTCCTGGGATCATGAGTTAATAACTGATAGCTGAATGCTTAATGCCAAGTTTCAAAATCATAATTTTTTATTAAAATATAGGGATAATTTTCTCAATTGTAATTTGATTAAACTTCATAATCAATAGTAATTTTATCTGCCAAAATTGGCTTAATCAAAGTCTGAATAATTTGTTGATGAATAGAATTTTTTGCATAAGCATCAAGAGCAGCTTTATCCTTAACTTGAACCACTAAACCATTTTGAAATCCTTGAGACAATTCTGAGAAATTATCCCCACAAGATAAATCAATTATTTCTGGAACCTTCCCTTTCATTCCTCTCAAAGCAGACATAACCGAGGCAATAGTTTCTGTTGAAGTATCTGAGTTCCATTTAAATAAAACTATATGTACTATCATCTAAATAAATCCCTCATTTTAGTTATTAATTATCAATTATCAGTCATCAGTCCTGACATCTATTGTCAGATCCTTAAAATACTGAATCGAATATTTTTTTCATCCCCTCAAAAGGGCAGGAGACTTAATACCTTATTTTGGGGTATAAACTTCTCTTAAATTATAACACAAATTGAGGTGCAGCGATTACTAATTTAAGAGGTGAGTTTGATGCTAATGAATGCTTACTTTATTGGATTAAAGATTTTGTTACAGTGCCAAATAAATTTATGGGTTGAGTTTGGCTCATAGTAGGCGATCGCTTTAATTCTTTCTACGACGACTGATAACTGATAAATAGACATTTCCACAAAAGGTTCTTAAATCTTTGCCCCGCCCTTCCCTCTCCCAGCATTTTTCCAGAGGTTCCATGAGAACTGAATTCTTAAAGCTATTTTAAGAGAAACTGAAAATTCTAATTTGTTAACAGCTCGGCGATCGCCAAATTTGAGAATGCAAATTCTCTACTCTTTCTGACAGAGTGATCCTTACTCCCTGCTCATCCTTAGAAAAAATAATTTTGCCCAGGTATTTAGGGACTTGCATAAAAATCAAGTACCAGTCAGATAGTAAGCAAACAAGCAAGCTGTACGAAAAAAAAATTGCTAAACCTAATTCATACATCAGACTTTTTGGGAATTCAGGAAAAAAAGACTAAAATCCTTATTAGTTAAAGATTCTATTTTTTTCAACACCCTAAAACCTTGAAAAGCTTACCCTGAATATTTTGAGAATTTTTTCTTTTGATTCCCTAACAACTTTATATCGTTCATAATGTGTCATTATTTTAGACATGACCACTACAATTAGTACTATTGAGTAATTCCTATGAACTTCTTGTGAAGTCTCAAAAAAGTACAATATTTTATCTCAAAATGCTAAGTTTTATTAACTGAATATAGTAATCCTATCTGAACAGAGAAAAAAATGGGCGACTAGAAGGCAGGAGTTAGAAAGAATAGGAGTTAGAGCTATTTTTTTAGACTTCATGTGATTTGACAAATGACTTATACCCATCTGGGGCAAAAAAATAATCAAGGCAATAAACTCAGTTTCTTGTTTGGATACGTAAGTCCTGATAGTATCAATTTGAGTTGTTTTAACCCATCAATTTTTAGGACAAAAAATTCATATGAATGATTTCCCAAAAATAACCCATATTATCTACGACTTAGACGGTTTACTTCTAGATACAGAATCAATTCATGCTCAAGTAAACCAAGAAGTAACAAGCCGTTATGGCAAAACTTTTGACAAACATATTAAATGTAAAATTACCGGCAGAAAATCTATTGATTCTGCCAGAAAAATTGTAGAACTATTAGAACTACCTATCACTCCTGAAAATTATCTTCAGCAAAGAAATCTTCTCACATATAAACGCTTTCCTCAAGCCAAACCAATGCCAGGTGCAATTAGCCTTACTCAACATTTATCTCAAAATAAAATTCCTCAAGCTGTAGCCACCAGTTCTTACCGTGAACCATTTAATTTAAAAACAAAAAATCATCAAGAATGGTTCCAATTATTTGATTATATTGTTGTAGGAGATGACCCCAATATCCAACATGGAAAACCAGCCCCAGATATATTCTTAATAGCCGCTCAAAAATTAGAAGTTTCTCCAGAAAAATGTTTAGTATTTGAAGATTCTTTAGCAGGTATGGAAGCTGCTTTAGCCGCTAGAATGTCTGTAGTTGTTGTTCCCGATCCTGACATGGATAAAAACTTATTTCATTCTGCTCATCAAATTCTCAATTCCCTCACAGAATTTCAACCCCATTTGTGGCAACTACCATCGTTTTTATCAACATAACTTATAGACTATAGAATATATATTTTTCAAATAGCTGTTACATAATCTAGACATAAATTATAACTACTTCCTAATTCCTAAGCACGAAAATTATACCCGCGCTTCAGTAACCGTTAAAAATAGTGATAATATATGTGAAAAATAGTTTTTTATTTATATAAATCAACTAACATAATCATGCTATTTAATAAGTATATTCGTTTTATTTACTTCACCTTGGGTTTTACTCTTCCAATTGTGGCAGCTTTCACACTTTTACAAAAACCACTTAATGCTCAATCATCAGAAAGTGTAAACTCAGAAAAATTTTCTCCTGTTCCAGTTCAACCAATACAACTTACCCAACTTGAACTAAACCCAGAAAAATCATCTCCTATTCCAGTTCAACCAATACAACCTACCCAACCCGAAAATGCTCGTCCTTTAGATCCACAGAATAGTCTTCTCAGTCTCCAGGGAGGCCAAAGTTTAATGAAGGAAGCTGACAATGCTATTACTTCCGAGAATTATGATTTAGCTAACCAAAAACTACAAGAAGCTCGTCAAATATTTAATCAACTTTCTAATTTCCATAGTCAATTAGCTGCTAGTTTTTCTGGTATTGACAATCGTTTAGCAGATGGCCAACGTACTAAAGCTCTGGAAACTGCCCAAATGAGAGACCAAGCTACTTATCAGTTGGCCCTTGTCCACAGGGCCCAAAATCAACCTGAACTAGCAGTACCATTACTGGTTCAAATTATTAGCTCTCAGCAACCGACTCGTGATTTGGGAAAAAAAGCTTACCAGCAGTTACTAGAGCTAGGGTTTGTGGATATTCCTTATCCTAGAACTTCTGGAGATGGTCAACCTCCAACATCATCTCAGTCTCTTAATTAAAATGTAGAATAGCAGTACTTTCTTAGGGGAAAAATTATGAATTTAGAGCAAGTTGAGTCAATGATTAAAGCTAAGTTGCCAGATGCTCAGGTAGAAGTCCAAGATTTAACAGGGGGTGGCGACCATTTACAGGCTATTGTTGTTTCCTCTGAGTTTGAAGGGAAAACTCTGGTAAAACAACATCAAATGGTTTATGCCGCTGTAAAAGAACCAATGGCTTCTGAAGCTATCCATGCTTTAGCTTTAAAAACCTATACTCCCGAAGAGTGGAAAACCGCAGGACAAACTGCTTAATTTTTGCTTTTGGGTTACAAGGTAGACAGGATTATTTGGCTACATTAGCCATAATTAATTAATTCTTATAATTTGCTATTAAACATCAGGCAAATTAATATTTTCTATAATTAATAGGACTTACGTACTTAAACAAAAAACCGGGTTTATTATCCTGATTATTTTTTTTTAAACTATGAAATTTCTTTGATCAACCTGTTTTGGTGCGTAAGTTCTAGTTAAAAAGCGATCGCCTATCACTTAAGCATATCAACTATAAATTAGGGCTAGCTAAATAGTAAATGCCGATGGCTTCCATGATCATCTATTTGAGGAAAGAAATATGACTCTCACACCAGAATTAAAAGCAAAAATTGATGACTTAGTTACTAAAAACAAAATTATGGTTTTTATGAAAGGTAATAAGTTGATGCCTCAATGTGGTTTCTCTAATAATGTAGTTCAAATATTGAATATTTTAGGAGTGACCTATGAAACTTGTGATGTATTAGAAAATCAAGATATTCGTACAGGGATCAAGGAGTATTCTAATTGGCCTACAATTCCTCAGGTTTACGTCGACGGAGAATTCTTGGGAGGTTCTGATGTGATGATTGAAATGTACAACAATAAAAAAGAAGAGCTAGAGCAAAAACTAGCAGTTGCTTCAGCTTCCTAGAAATCTCAACATTTACCGAAAAATAGAGTTTAAAATCTCGCCCCTAAGGAGGTGGCTTCTTAGTTGTTCTTTTTTGAATACATTATGTTATGTATGTTAATTGATTAGTCGCGGACAGATATTCTGAGACAAAAAACTGACCCATCAGGCAACCTTAATTAACTCGTCTTGCTCCCCTCCAACCGAGGGGACCTTGATTAAGTTTGTTAGGGTTGGTTGTAGTAACCTGTGAAACGTAAATCAAACCTTCCCCTTTGTTTAGTTTGTTTCTTGGCACCTAACAGCCCAGGGGGTTAATTAACTATTGTTGATTTACTAATATTTATTAACCATTAGTTTATATAGATTGAGATAGCTCTTATCAAGTTATATAGGTAATGGTAAAACCCCACAAATATAGTAGCTTGTGGTGTTAAAGTTAGGCTACGGCATAACCGAATTCCTGATAAGCAACCATTGGCCTATGCTTAAGTAATTGAAACCTCTATTAGCCCCGCAAATCCAAGGCAAAGCTAGTGCTTAAAAGGATCTACAGGTTTTCTTGTAGATATTGGGAGATTCCCCCGAACCCGGTTAATCTTGCTGTCCATTGTTAACGACTCTTAGCACTCATGGTATTGAATGTTAAGGATCTAAATTGATAAAAAATGAAAGGTATAATAAAGTACCCTTCATTTTTTTATCTCTATTAAACTTACTTAAGACTGGCTGATTAATTCTTAAGGCAAATTATGCTTTAACCACACGTTGAATTTCTCAAAGTAGCAGAAGTTCGGTGGATCAAGTTTATGGATAGATCAGACGAGTAGGCATACCTAGGTCGAAAATCAGGGGACAATTTTTACTGCTACCTCCTGTGTAATTGTCATTTATCCGTACCTCCTTATTTCTAATTCCGTACAACAAATCTCGCCTATAAAAATTTTTTCAGCAAACCCTACTTAGACTTAAGAATTTAATACAAATCTAATTCTGGTTGAGTTTGTAATTGTATTTCAAAATTTGAAGGGTCATACATGTAGCGAGTCGTTTCTTCCTCCAATCTGTTGATTAAAAATGGTTCGATCGCTTTAGAGATTCTTAAAGATGCCAGGTAGCCATCTAAATATATACGCATTTCCTCATAGCGATAACCACGGTTCCACATTTCGACGAGGGCGTCGGTTAGTTTTTGATAGTGACGAATTGTGAGAGTGTCAGTTAACATTACTTTTCTGTTCCCAAGCTAAATGGTTATCTTAATGTTATTAGAACCTAACTTTAGGTTAATATTATTTTCTCTTTAATGCAAATTATACTACTTTTTTTCGACGTTAGTTTCAACTAATTTAAGCATTAGTATTGTAAGTTACAGTAACATTTACATATATATGAATGGGCGTGTTTTTATATCCTTGAAGTTTAACTTCACTCTATTTTTTCACCATTTTCGGATGTCCTTGAAATGTCTGTAGCAATCCTAAATCTTATGTAAAGTTACTAGACTTGTTAAAAAATAGTTATAACTTTAGTTCCTTCAGTATTAGTGCCTTATGGCACCTACCCTAAAACAGCTTCAATCTTTCACTCTTGCTGATAGGATTGCTATACAAGATTAGTTTGTCCCTATGTTTTCCGAAAGAAAACATATAAATTAAGACATAACATTTAATATATTAATTAGTTTATGTATGGAAATGTTTAGTTTCGTTACAAAAATTTATCTTTTTTATTTAGATATAGCAAAGTAAAGGATAGCTAGAACAATATCTTGAAGGCTTTTTTGATTGCTTGACAAGGGGACTTGCATTTACTCTTGAGTTTTTCTACTTACTTCCTTACTCGCTCCCAAAATGGCTCTTGCTTTTTGAGATCGGGGAGCTGGAAGCGGGTCAAAATTTTACAAAAAAAATGGGGTTTAAAGCCGGACTCTATTAGGGAGAACTTTGTGCCTTATTTAAATAAGGGATATCTTATCAAATTGCTCTCAAAACAAGCGACTGACCATTTCATTGTAGCGTTGGCATATTAAACTATTAACTAGAGTTATGAGATTAGATTTGTAATGCTTATAGTCAGAAAAGTTCTAAACAACAAGTACCAGAACACATAAGTTTTTTAAGGAAAGAAGGTGTACTTTAAGGAATACGGGAGTAGTATCAAGGAAAAGGGCAAGCCCTTGGGAAGAGAAAAATTCGATTGATTAGATAGATGCCGCAATCACAATTTAATTTAAGTTGACTCCTTGAATATTGAATTCTGCTTTCTGGATCTGCCCCCCGCGTTTACGCGGAGAAGTATGTCAAAGATTAATTAATTGTTACAGTAATCACAATTTAATTTAAGTTGACTCGTTGAATATTGAATTCTGCTTTCTGGATCTGCCCCCCGCGTTTACGCGGAGAAGTATGTCAAAGATTAATTAATTGTTACAGTACCCTTGAAAAATTATCGGGGCCATTAGCGTTCCAATTCTCCAGACACTAACCAAAATATACTTATCAAGGTTAACTGATTTTAGTATAATTAGACTATAAGAGTAGTTTGTGGTGTCAAAGCAGCTCACTAAACAACCGAATTTCTGATCACTTAGTTGTCTAAATATCCGTTTTTGTCTCTGACTGAGCGCGCTCAAAAAAATAACTAAAAGGTTACCCACATCATATCGGCAAGTCTTTAAGCTCAATTTTTCGGCAAAATTAAGTACGGATATCAGGCTAGAATCAATTTTTATGCTAATACAACTCAGACAGTTAGAAATCAATCTATCTAGATTTTAGGTGCATGATTTTTAGTAGCTTCTGTTACAAAAGCGCCACAATAATTTATGTTATTTTTATACTTAGTAATATTCAAGAAGAATCTATTAGGAAATTATTTAAGTGGGAGATGCTTGTATTTTAATTGTAGAGGGTAATGTGCATCTGCGCTCCTTACTTGCTTGGCATTTGCAGCAATCAAAACACTTGGTTCATCAGTCAGCAGATGTTGATCATGCAAAAAAATTAATATACGCTCATTGCCCAAGTCTCGTAATTCTGGAAACTGATCTACCAGATGGAAATAGTTTTGAGTTTTGCCAATGGCTTCAGCAACAGCAACAGTGTTTAATTTTAATGTTATCCTCACGCAAAACTGAAGCTGATATTGTGGCAGGCTTAAAGTCAGGAGCGGATGACTATATTACAAAGCCTTTTGGTATGCAAGAGTTTATGGCTAGGATAGAAGCACTACTACGTCGTCGCAGAAGTATTAGTTCTACCCCACCCATTAGTTTAGATTATGGTGATTTGATTATTGATTTGGTACACCGTAGAGTTATCTTCAAGGGTAATTTGATTGATTTAACTCCACAAGAATTTAATCTTCTTTATGTGTTAGCTCAAGCAGAAGGAATACCCCTAAGTCGTTCAGAATTACTGCACAGAGGATGGCCAGATTCTATAGATAATCCTCGTACTATAGATACTCATGTACTATCTCTGCGGAAAAAAATTGAAATTGACCCCCGTCAACCTAGTCTAATTCAGACAGTTAGAAATGTTGGTTATAGATTTAATAGAGAAATTTTAACTATAGATCAATGGAATAATAATTATCAGAAGAGCTATCAACAACCTCAAAAAGTTGCACCAGCTTAATATTCTATCAACTTTTAGCTCAGTTAGCCTTTTGGGTCGAAACTGGGTTAATAGCTTTGAGCTACTTTGGGTAAAAATATACCGCTGTTGCCACTAATGTTTTAGGATGGGTTGAAGTTCTTTTAGATCAAGTCTGGTTGAATAATTATTTTCTTTTGTGGGTAGGTACTTTCCATGGAAGGGACTTAGGTCGGAACAAGGATTTTATAGAGGAGGTAGTTGGATATATTTTTCTCTTGCTTCCCTCTGGTATGGGAGTGCCTCAAATGCATTTCTATGCATGAGTTTGAGGTGACTAACTTCTGGTACTTTTAGAAAAACCGAAATTTGCCTCAAACATAATTTGTGTCAATGCTTTGAGAATTAATCAGTAAGACCTAATTATTATATGATTATATGGTTGGGAGAGCTGAGTTGCTGGGGCGGTTTCAACTAAAAATTATTTAGGTTTTATATTTCCTATTATCTGTTGTTTCAAGATTATTTTTGAGAAAAATTGTAGATATGCTTTGAATGCTCAACAGCTTAATATTGGTTCAGGTATAAGAAAATGCTCCTGTTGAGTGTCGAGTGCTAAGTAGTGACGACTTCTTTAACTCCACTCTTCAGTTTCTTGAGCTTGTGTTTGGATGATATGATGATGCAATTCAACCCAATTAACTTTACTATTAGGGGCATCTTCAATTAATACTCCTTGTTCTAGATATACTAGCTTTTGACAAAACTGTTGGGCTAAATGTGTTTGAGTAGTTGCTATAATTACTGTTACTCCACTTTCTGCATATTTTGCTAATACTTGTATAACTCGATTAGCATTACCAAGATCTAGGGCTGAGGTTGGTTCATCCAATAAAAGAATTTTAGGTTTAATTACAGCAGCACGAGCGATCGCTACTAACTGTCTTTGCCCCATTGAAAGTTGTAATTCAGACATGGATAACCAAGATTCAGGAATATTTAACTGCTGTATCCAATGTTCGCACCTTTGCTCAATTTCTGCTTGTTTTAGTCCTCTAAGTTTTAAAGGATAAGCGATCGCTTCTACTACTGGCATTCCCAAAAGTTTTGACTCCTGTAATACCATAGTTACTTCTTTTCGTAGTTGAACTATAGGTATTTTGCAGTACTCTTGATTATCTAAATAGATATAACCAGAAGTAGGAGAACTCAATTTATTTAATAGTCGTAACAAAGATGTCTTACCCGCTCCAGAAGCTCCTACTATCGCAACCCGAGCACCTTTTTCTACAGCAAAAGAAATATTTTTAAGTAAATACAGGGAGCTAACTGGGGCGGTTAAACTTACTTTTTCTAGATATAGTTGAGACTGCTGCTGTTCCATTTTTTAGCTAGGAAATTGCAACTGCATTAAAGATCGTCCAAGCATCTACTAATAGTAAAAGTATGGTACAACCCAATAAAATAAAATACATCCAAGGTTGTGATAGAGGACGTACATCAGTTGTATCTATACCAGTGTAAGTTTCTACTATCCGAACTAATTTGGCAAAACCCACTACTCGCATGGGCAACAAATAACCTTCTTCAGAGTTATTCAAAAAATAGTAGACTAGACCACCTTGGCCTGTAGTCCGAGGTTTGAGAGCTTTTATTTCTGTCCAAGGTAAATACCAACCTTTGCGAAAGAGGTCTGGTACCCAAGCTGGATAGGATACTTGAATTCCTTGACCATTTACTATTACTCTTTCTGCTAGAGCTCCATATAATGCTATCGCTCCTATTGTTAGTCCTATTACTAAAATAAAAGGGGGTACTGGCGCATTTGTGGCTTGAGATAAAAAAGGCAAAGGTACAGTTAATGCAACATATAAGCTTAAAAGAGTTAGTTTTATCAGAGGAGAAATTTTAAATACAAGTGTTTCTGAGTCTTGATTTTCAATCATACTGAATAAATACGCCTAATTAACCATAATAAAATTATACCTAGTTTGAACTAAAATTTTGTTTGATAATTTCTGAGGAGGTAGTCTTTTACCGTCCTGGTAAATGGATATGAACAAATCAAAGCAAAGGAAAAATGTTTTTATTTAGTAATATTTACTTTGACATAAGATCTATTCATTTTATCCAAAAATTGTCAGGAATTATAGAGAGAAAATGAGTAATTACTATCATATTCTCTCTAAGGTTTATGGAAATACGAAACACAAAAACAACTCCATTTGTTTGGAGTTTTAATTATCTAGTAAATCAACTTTTTTAAGCTTATATTTAGACTATAATTAAGTTGATTTATCCTCATAGTTTTTAATTTAACTCTTGGGAGCTTAAGGTAATTAATCTACTCTACTCAAAACTTGTCTTGATTTTGAAGGAGAGGTTAGTCTTGGAGATAAATTGACTGATCTTGCTACAGAATTCTTAGTTTCACAAATTGAAGAATAAGGACTTTCATTTATTTGTAGGCGATCGCAAGGTATTGTATCTGACAAGATAGAGCTGGCCAATGCTCCTGTGTGAACCTCCATTAAAGCACCAATAACTGATTCAAATACTAAACGTTGACCTGGAAATACAACTCTTTCAAAATACCAATTAGGTATATTACTAATTTTAGCTATCTGGATTTGACTTGTGGCATTTATGTAACAACAGATAATTGGATTGGAGCTTTTAGATGGTAGGGGATCAAGAATTTGTGCCATATTAATCTATCAAAAGTTTTTTGTTTATACAGTTATTTAATTATTCAGATAGCTTAACATTAACTGAACTCTATGAGTTGTAATTTTGAATACTTAAGTTTAAAGTTTTTCATTCAATGGTCAAGATAAATCTCTATATCAACTAAGTAAATATCTAGTTGGAAAAGGAGATCAAAAACATTAATTTTTTTTTAAAAAACGTTAATATCTTACAAACTAGTGCTTGCTATTGTAAATATTTTTTCCAGTAGAGGCTAGGCATCAGGGAGTAAGGAATAGAAAAAAATAAAAATGACTGTCCTCATTAACTAACATTATTTAAGATTGCAGATCGAAATTTTAAGAAAGTTTAAGATTAAAACTAAATGACTCTGACAGACTAACAATCTTTCTTAAAAAAGGATTTACACAACCTTGTATCACAAAGACATTATGGAAAATAAAATTCTTTATGTTCGGCTCCCATGTAATCCCATTTTTCCTATCGGAGTTGTGTATTTAGCAAATAATGTCCACAAACTCTTCCCAGAAGTAGAACAAAAGATATTTGATGTGGGTGCCGTACCACCTCTAGCTAAAGAACAGCTTTAAATCACTGTATTGATAAATTCAAGCCAAACCTATTAGTATTCTCCTGGAGAGATATCGAGATCTATGCACCTGTCGGGGGCCGTGGAGGAAACCCTCTGCAAAATGCTTTTGAGTTTTATTATGGAAAAAACCCCCTAATTAAACTTAGGAGTGCAGTAGGAGGTCTACGGTTAGCTACTTCCTATTACACAGAGCTTTGGCGCAATATAGGACTAATTAAACAGGGTCTAAAAAGAGCTCAAGCTTATCGACCAGAAGCTCGTGTAGTAGTAGTTGGTGGAGCAGTAAGTGTTTTTACGAACAACTGGGCCGTAGCTTACCCACTAGTACTATTGTATCTGTGGGGAAGGAGAGGTCTTGTTAGAAAGACTAAATTGTTTGAGGAGAAGATTTTAGAGATCAACGATGTTATGTGGTAGGGGAAACATTACCCCGTGATCGGATGATCCATGAACAACCTACTTATATTGAGAAAACTGCTTGTGAGTATCACTATATCAATAGTATCTGACCAGAGTTTATATATTATCTCCAAGACCGAGACTTCTATATTGGAGTACAAACAAAACGCGGTTGCCCCCATAACTGTTGTTACTGCATCTATACAGTTATTGAAGGTAAACAAGTCCGTATCAACTCTGCTGATGAGGTAGTTGCAGAAATGAAGCAACTATATGATCGTGGTATTCGTAATTTCTGGTTTACTGATGCTCAGTTTATTCCGGCTCGGAAGTATATTAATGATGCTGTGGAGTTATTAGAAAAAATCCTTGATGCAGGGCTGAATGATATTCACTGGGCAGCATATATTCGTGCGGATATCTTACTCCGAAGTTGTGGGAGTTAATGGCAAAAACTGGGATGAATTATTTTGAAGTTGGTATTATCAGTGGTTCTCAAGAACTTGTTAGAAAAATGCGGATGGGTTATAACTTGCGGGTGGTTTGGGAAAATTGTCGAAATTTAAAAGCTGCTGGTTTTAATGATTTAGTTTCAGTTAATTACTCGTTTAATGTAATTGATGAAACCTATGAAACAATTAGGTAAACTATTGCTTATCATAGAGAACTAGAGAAAATTTTTGGAGCTGATAAAGTAGAACCTGCTATTTTTTTTATAGGGTTACAACCTCATACTCATTTAGAAGATTATGCTTTCTCAAAATAAATATTGAGTCCTGGATATGACCCTATAAGTTTAATACCTTGGACAGCGAGAAAGTTGTTATGGAACTCAGAACTTTTAGGTGCATTTTTTGGTGAGGTTTGTATGGAGGTTTGGCAAAGAAACCCTAATGATTTTGGTCGTGAAGTTATGGATATTTTAGAAGAAAAATTAGGTTGTTCTAAACTTAGTGAAGGTTTAAGTGCGCCTATTAAAAATGAGCCTCAAATTAAGAAGTTAGAAGTCAAATTTTAAATTCTCTGCACAAACTAAATTTTATGATTGGGAAATTTGCTAACTACCCTGAGATTTTTATGTTAGTTAACTACGGAGATAGTTGGGGGTCTTAATTTTGCTGATCATTTTTCTATTATGGGGATAATTAACCTTTGATATCCTGTAGCATTTTATGTCGGCGATGGACGAAAACCTTTAACTATTAGCTGAAAAATATTTAATGTTTGGCTAAATAATGGTTTTATAGCTTGATTCAAAAAACACCACACCCGGCTTTTTATAGGTAGACCTTAGTAGGGACATTCTCTGGAATGTCTCTACAAAAATATTTTGTTTATAACTGATGATTTAAATATAATTTTATTGAGTAAATGTACTATACAGCTGATGCTTTATATCAACAACTAATTCTATAACTAATTCTATTTTTGCGTAACATCAGTAAAATAATTACGAAATAATACAAGGTTCAAATAAATGTTACAACTACAGTCAATTTAGGTAAGAATGAGCTAAACTCATATTAAGTATAAAAGGTATCAAATTTAATTACAAAAAGAGGTAAAATTATGAGTATTTTCAAATCTATGGAAAAGGCCGTTGTTTATATCTCAGAAGCTATTCGTCGGATTTTTGGTCCTAGTGATGATATGTACCCAATGATTGGTGTAAGTCCTTTTGAAGGAGATGTTTATCAAGGACCTAATTGGTTAGATGCAGATTAGAGCAAGTATCAAAAAATTAGTAAATTTCTCAACTCACCGAAAATTTTGGTTTAAAGTTTCGCCCTTCTAGGGCGACTTTTTAGTAGATTTTTTAGTGGATTTTTTTTTAATACAATAAGTTATTATATTGTTAGTTTTAGTTGCTCTTTGTGTATTCACTAGAAAAAAACGGACGGGTAAGCAAGTGTAAGGCTACTACAAAAGTAGCGACAGCTTGTAAAAGTAAACCCGCTGAGTTTCTAAGGCTCGGTTATTTCTCTACGCTTTTGCCCTGGGGATGGTGTCAATAACTTATAATTTTTGACGAAACTAATTAAATGTTTCAATGCTCTATCTGTCGGCAAAGAAAAATAACATAATATGAAATGGTTTAAATAGAAAAATTAGATCAAATTCTTTAATATGCTATAGCTTCTTCATTTGCTTGCTCAAATTTATATAAAGTTTTACTGGTTTAGATATTTGAATGTTTATTAGTTAATTTAGTTACGGGTGGGTAGTCCGAAACCAAGAACGGATAAGGAAGCAAGGGTAAGCTATTCCCTATAGCCTTTACCCATTCTTAATATTCCTCTGCTAGGATAGGGGTGGGTGCAGAAGTCTTTGGAGCGCAGAGCGTGTAATGGGTCTAAAACCTCACTCGCTTAAGGACTTTGACTGCTTTGAACTTCTCCTGAGTTTAATAGTTGGGGAAAATATCAAGACAATAATGATCAAGGAATAACTAGTCATTGGGGTATGTCTTTTCTTAACTAAATTATCAAAATATTGGCATAAAGACCTACGCTTTTGTGCAAGGAAGGGTCAAGATAAATAGCAACTAAGACTATAATAATATTGCTTTAGTTTTAGTGGTGAAAAATATTGAAAGCTAAATATAAATATCCTATAGAACCTAATATTGTGCAAATAGCTAAATTAAATAAATTATTTGGCTGTTGTAGATATGTTTGGAATCAGTCTTTAGTTCATTGTAATCAGTTATATGTTTATACTGTTAAGAAACCTTCATATACTGATTTAAGTAAGCAGTTTATAACTCAAGCTAAAAAAGAATTAACTTGGTTAAAAGATGTAGCAGATACTCCATTAAAACAATGTCTTAAAGATTTAGATCAAGCTTACCAAAGTTTCTTTAATAGTTGTACTAGTAAAGAAAAAGGTGTTAAGGTTAAACCTCCTACGTTCAAAACTAAAAAATCAGAACAAACTGCTAGATTTTTAAAATATAACTATAAGATAGCTGAAGATCAAATATATCTAACAAAGATAGGAAATTTTAAGGTTGTTGGGTTAAGAGAATTGCCTAGTATACCTACTTCTGTCACTATTATCAAAGATAATGCAGGTTGTTACTTTGCTATTTTTGTAGTAGAAATTCCTGTTAAAAATTTACTATTGTCTAATAATTTAATTGATGTTGATTTTGGGGTTTAAATTTTGGCTAAGGTTACTAATTTTGAAAATATTTAAGCTCTGAAATTAGTTGGTAAAAAAATTTAATTTTTTGCTTGGTTTGAAGGTTAATTAGCTCAAAAAAATCTTGATGGTAGATGTAGAGAAAAGCTAATACTTAGAGTGACAAAGTTTTAGACAAATTTCAAAGATATTGGAGTTGATTTTCTGCATAATTGATTAACTAAACTAACTTTTGAATAGGAAACTATTATATGAGAATCTTTAAATTTCTCTAGTCTGTTTAAGTATTGTCGCTGACTCCTAATACAAGTTCATTTTCAATATTTCACAAATAGTTTCTAACTTTAAATATTACATAATTTCCTGAAGTTACTGAGACTGTTCAAGTTTTGAGCTGATGAAATTTTACAGCAATTTTCTGGTATGGTAAACCCAGTGGAGACTTTGCATAAGGTATCTACTGGGTTTTGCTTATGATGATGTGGTTTATAAATATGAAAAGCCTACTCTAGATGAATGTGAGATTAAATTCTGGAAATAAGTTATGACTAGAGTGTGTTAATGATTTAAATTTATGAAGTCTTATTTAATTATAGCATTAATGGATGAAATTTGATGTGAGTTTATTTGATTAATGCATAGGAGTTCTCTGCTGTTTCCTGGAGCGAGGTCGGGAAGGTGTCTTGGCTCTATTCTAGTTAAAAAAATTGATTGAGGAAAAAGCAAAGGGCAGCACTACCTAATGGTACGGTCAAATTATCCAGACCTACTTTTGATAGGGTCTCTAAAGCAGTAGCAGCTAAGGCGACTGGAATAGCAACTATCCAGGTTTGCCAAATGTTGCCTTGCACTGCTAATAAAATTAGACTACAAACGGTATAGCTAACTAAACACATTCCTAGGGAGCCTTCCCAACTTTTGTTCATTCCCCAGACTTGATAGGGATGTTTGCCAAAGTTTTGACCAATGATAGCTGCGAACCCATCACCCCAAGCCATGGTTAATATTCCTATGGCGGCATATTGAGGTTGTTGAATAGACCAAAACCAACCGATGAGAATACCAATACTAACTGCGTAGAAAAATGTTCCTAGGCTTTTGCGCCCTACACTGTTAACGCTGGGAAGGATGGGAAGTCGGTAGGAAATAAGGGCGATCGCTGCTGAGATAATTCCGGCAGTAATGCCTATCCAGGGGGGAATTTCTAGCCACCAAGCAAATAGAATTACATTACCTGTGCCAATATGAACGACTTTTCGCGATATCTCTGGGTCGACTTTGGCAAAACGGTTCAGTGCTTCGGCAAAGATTAAAATAATTCCTAACCATCCACCGACGAGGAAAACTTGGAGCCAAATATTGGGAAATGTGCTGATGATAGACACTATAAGAAAGCTGAAAAGGATAGCATTTAATAATAACAGGATGTACATAGGAGCACTTCAGAAACTAGGTTTTTTTCCTGGTTTCTTTACTGTAAGTCCTTAATACAATAGAATTATTATGTTTGAATAATATACTATACTAATCTCTAATATTTAACTCTATGGGAAGAAATTTATGATTGATGATGGGTGTACTTTTCCAGATGTCACTTTTACTGTCCCAGATGTCAATTTTATGGCCCAAGTTTCTGTGGAACCACTAGGGGCTATGGGGATAATTGAAGAGGGGTGGAGTGAGGTTCGGAACAATTTAGCTGAGTTTGCTAGTTCTGAGACTTTTGAGAGGGATATGTTGAGTGTCTTTGGGGAGTCTACAAATGTTGATTTGGGAAGGACTATTATTGATGCTTTGGTAAAGGGTGAGGACTGGCCACAGATAAATGTTGTGCCAGCAGCACTGATGAATGGTGCGGCAGGAGGTTTTGACCCTCTGACTGGTGAGGTGTATTTAGGGGATAGTTTGGTTGAGCCATTGTCTGTTGTGGGGAGTGAAACAAGGGAGTTTGATCTAGTTGGTGTACTTACCGAGGAAATAGCACACTCTATTGAGTGGAAGTTAAATCTCACAGATACTCCAGGAGATGAGGGGGAGTATTTGGCAGCGTTGGTGAATGGGGATGAGTTGAGCGAGGGGGAAATTGCTCGGTTGCGGGGTGAGGATGATAGGAGGGAGATTTTAAATGGAACGGTTATAGTGGAGGCTAATTCAGATTTGACTTTTGAGACTCAAACTTTCCCAACGGGTGATCAACCTCTAGGGATGGCAGCAGCAGATTTTAATCAAGATGGGTTTCAGGATATTGTAGTAGCAAACATTGGAGTAGCAAATGGCATATCAATCTTTTTGGGTGATGGTAAAGGAGGAGTGTTAACTGCATTCTTATCTAAATTAGAAGGTGTTGTGCCCGCTCTCGTTACAGTAGGAGATATGAACCGAGACGGCAACCAGGATATCGTGACGGCAAATTTCAGGAACGATAGCGTGACAGTGTTGTTTGGAAATGGGAAAGGTCAGTTTAGCAGTTCTAGCAATTTTGCTGTAGGCGATAATCCATTAGAATTAGCGGTAGCAGACGTAAACCGAGACGGCAACCTGGATGTCGTTACCCCTAATTATTACTCTAACGATGTCTCTGTATTGTTGGGCAATGGGGATGGTACTTTTATGAGCGCTACGAATTTTACAACAGGAGGCTCTAAGCCTGAGGGCGTAGTTATTAAAGATATCAATGGAGACCGCAACCCGGATATTATGGTAAGTAATGTTGACTCTGCTACCGTTGCTGTCCTGCCAGGAAATGGAGATGGTACTTTTGGCTTGCCTACTAGTTTTCCGGCAGGAGGAAAAGTTTATGGTATAACAGGGAAGGACTTGAACCGAGATGGGAAACTCGATCTTGTCTTACCCACATTAGATCCAGATGGTGTTTCGGTAATGTTGGGTATAGGAAATGGATTTTTTGCTTTTCCCACGAACCTTCCAGTAGGTTCTCTACCAGAACATGTTGCCATTGAAGATTTGAATGGCGATCGCCAACTTGATCTTGTTGTCATAAACAGAGGGTCTGATAATATCTCCGTATTACTGGGAAAAGGGAAAGGACTTTTCGAGCCTGCGATTAATTTTGGGGTGGGAGAAGGGCCCAATATCGTTGTAGTAGAAGACTTTAATAATGATGGCAAAAAAGATATTGCTGTAACAAACAGTGAAGCTGATACCATCTCCATCTTAACTAATACCAGCAAAATTGCAGTCGCCGACCCCAACATTACCATCTCTGACACCAGAATAACTGAAGGCAACAAAGGCAGGAAAAATGCTAAATTCACTGTCACTCTCGACGACGCAAGCAATAAAACAGTCAAAGTCAACTACGCAACTGCTAATAGTAGCGCCAAAGCCGGAAAAGATTACCGGAAAACCACTGGTACTCTCACATTCAAACCTGGTCAAACCCAAAAGAAAATCAATGTTCCTATCTTCGGCGACACTATAGTCGAAAAAAACGAAAAATTTCAGCTCAACCTCAGCAAACCCAAAAATGGGAAAATCAAAGATAAACGCGGCATTGCCACCATCCGCAACGACGATAAAAATCAGCCCCTGCTATCTATTGGCGACGCTCAAATAACTGAAGGGGACCAGGGCAAAAAACAACTAAAATTCGATGTCACCCTCAACACCAAAGTCAAGAAAAGAGTTGAAGTTAATTACGCCACCGCGGACATGACTGCCAAAAAAGGTTCCGACTACCAACAAACCAAGGGCAAACTCATTTTCAAACCTAACCAGAAGAAAAAGACTATAACAGTTCCCATCCTGGGGGATACTCTCAACGAAGACGACGAGAAATTTAGAGTCAACCTTAGCAGACCTAAAAATGCTAAACTGAGAGATAAACGTGGAGTTGGTCTTATTAAAGATAATGATCGGGGTGGAGACCAACCAGGAGATAGTTTTGAGACAGCGATCAACTTAGACATACTCACAGGGGAACAGGTTGTGAGTGACACAATTGGTTTTACTGAGGGAATAAAGCGGGATACAAATGACTATTTCCGTTTCCAAACAGATAAAGAAGGTACTTTTGTGTTGGTTCTTGATGATCTGTTAAAAAATGCTGATGTTGATCTATATGGTAGTGAGCAAGAATTGATTAACCAGTCGAAAAATAAGGGTGTTAAGCCAGAAAGTATTAGTACCATATTAGACCCAGACACTTATTTTCTGCGGGTATATCCCCAAGGCAGCAGTCGCACAAACTACCGTCTCAGCGTTGATTTATTGTAGCACAAGTGTGTTAGCTGTAGTGTAATTATAGGGTGAGTTCTCTAAGTCTTTTTTTAAAGTAGGAGAGCTACCCTTAATATTATGTTTGGGTGAGTGATGATCATTAAAGTCTTTGGTATAATGATATTAAATGATGAAAAAATAGGTGTTTTTTTAAAGCTATAAAAAGACTAAAATTTTTATTTTTATGTCGATGCTTTTATATTGAGGAACCCCGAATTATAAATATTTAATAATACATAAATCATCAATTATAATAGTATAAGCAAAAAGCACAGACATTCTAATTACTCAAACTTAGTAAATAATTACTTTTGAACTTTAATTTTTAAGCTGCGTGTCGTGCTATATTTACCTATTCCATTTCTTTAGGAATGTTGTCTGTATAGTTTATGCTTACTTCTTCTTTCCTGAAAGTTTAAACACATTACACTTGAAACTTAAAATTACGAAGTAGTTTAGTTGCATCCTCACCTTCCAATGGTTTTGAGAATAAATATCCTTGTCCTTTGTTACATTGAAGTTTCTTAAGTTTTTGCATTTGAGTTCGAGTTTCTATTCCTTCTGCAATTATTTCTAAACCTAAATTATTAGCTAATCCAATAATAGCACCCACAATTTTACAAGTTTGACCACTTGTATCCGAGTCTAATCTACTCACAAAAGACCTATCAATTTTAATACTATCAATAGGGAATTGATGTAGATAACTTAATGATGAATAACCTGTACCAAAATCATCAATTAATAATTTAATATTTTTATTTTTCAGTTTATTCAAAATTTGAGTTGCTAAACTAACATTTTCCATAATTAAAGTTTCAGTTATTTCCAGTTCCAAATAACTAGGTTGACAATTTGTTTCTTCCAAAATTGTGTTAATTTCTTCCAATAAATTTGGTTGTGAAAGATGCTTACTAGAAAGATTGACACTCACGGTAAAATTATCAGTAGGAAATTGACAACTAGAATACATACAGCAACCAGAATCATATTTAGTACTACATTCTTGCTGCCAAGTAGTTAACTGATGACAAACAGATCGCAATATCCACATTCCTAAAGGTACAATTAAACCTGTTTCTTCTGCTAGAGGGATAAATTGTCCTGGATAAATCAAGCCTCTGGTAGGATGAGCCCAACGTAGCAAAGATTCAAAACCAGTAATTATACCTGTATTTAAACAGATAATTGGTTGGTAATTTAAGATAAATTGAGAATTTACCGGATTTTGTTTAATTATTTCTATTGCCCGTCGTAGATCGTTTTCCAGTTGTAATAAAGAGATAGCTTCCCTGTGCATTGTCAAATCAAACACCTCATGCCTTGCTTTCCCTAAAGTCTTAGCTCGATACATAGCAATGTCTGCATCTCGCAGCAAATCTTCCGGCTTGTTGTAAATAGGACAAATAAGGGGATGATTTTCATCAATATCCTCAATAAAATTTCTGCGGTTAGTAACAATACCAATACTTGCTGTAGTAAATATTTCATTTCCTTCCAAGTAAATTGGTCTAACAAGTTCTTGATGAATTCTCCCAGCTACTTTAGTAGCATCTTGCAAATTAGATGGAGACTCTAGTAAGATCGTGAATTCGTCTCCTCCTAATCTGGCCAGAGTATCTGAAGCTTTGATACAGTTTTGTAGCCGCTTACTGATCGCTATTAATAGCCTATCTCCAATAGTATGTCCTAAACTATCATTAATAACTTTAAAGCGATCTAAATCTAGAAAAAGCACATTAAATTGATAGTTTGGTTGTTTTCTAGACCGACATAATGCTAATTTTAATCGTTCAAAAAACAATGCTCGGTTTGGTAAACCTGTGAGTGTATCATGAAGTGCATCATAAACAAGTTTAGCCTGTGTTTTTTTGCGGTGGGTGATATCTTTAAGAATTATCTGTGTTGCTGCTTTCCCATCATAAGTATAAGGTATTCCCAGTATTTCTACATCTATGATTTCTCCATTTAGTTTAATCAACTTTTCTTCTTGTAAATGTGTTTCCATGCCTTGTTCTTGAACTTGTTGCAGTCGCTGTTTTTCTGTTTCTATAAGCTCTGAAGGAATGAATTTCCGAAGTAATTGACCAATGATTTCGTCTGGGCAATTTGCCCCAAATAATTTAGCTCCAGCAGCATTTATATAGACAATTTTTTCCATGTAGTTGACAGCGATCGCTTCTGGTGAGTTCTTGACCAAACGGTGGTAACGTTCTTCACTTTCTTTGAGTGCTGCCTCTGCCTGTTGGAGTGCAAACTCTTGCGCTCGTTTTTGTTGAGTTATATCTCTATTAACTCCTATACTTCCAACCATTTGATTCTGTTGATCTAATATTGGTACAACTGTTGTTTCACATATACCCTCACTGCCATCTTTGCGAATAAAATTAATTTCTCCTATCCACTTATCATTGACTTTGATCCTTTCTATGATTTCCTTTGTTAACACAGATGCTATTTCTGGTTTGTGTAAAATAGCTGGACTCTTCCCTAATACCTCAGTTTTACTATAACCAAACATTCGGGTTGCTGCTGAGTTCCAGTCAACGATATTACCCTGAGTATCTGTCAGAATTACTCCATCGTAGAGATACTCAAAAATTAAAGCTTTTTTTTGCAGTGATCTTTGAATAAGTGTATCTTCCAACGAAGGTGACAAGACAGAAAGTATTGCAGTTTCGCCATTGAATTTGATATAAGACATTGATACTTTAGCCCAAAATGGTGTGCCATCTATTTTTTTTAAGTATACCTCGCAATCAAATGTCTGTTTTTTTTTGGAATTCGGCAGCATAACTTCTCCATAGAAGTTTGCTAACAAAAACTCATATTCTTGAGGGCTAAAGTAAAAATTAGATGTTGGAAAACCGATAAAGTTATAATTAGAAAGGCCAAAAATTACTCCCAAAAATTCATTGTGGAAGATAATTATACCATCAACTGCACGACTAATCAATATTGCTGCTGGAATTAACTTAGTAAAAATTTCCCATAGTTCTTCAGATTTTTTTTGTATCTTTTCCATGGCTTACTAAAATCTTATTAATATTTTGAATATCTAAAAAATTATACAAGATCAATGTAGAGATATATATTATTATAACATAACTATAGAGTGTAATATATATCATCAAAAATACTAGTTTTTTTTTGCACAGACCTAACATCTTACTAGTGGCAAATGTTAGAACCTCTAATTGCCCCGGCAAAAACTAGAGGAATAACCCTTAGCTTCGATATGTCAGAGGTTCTTAATGTAATTTTCAAGGTAGCTCAAAAGGTTCTGAAAAGAAAAAATTAACAATCTGAAATACTTGTTATTCCATAGTTTAGCAATTACCAAAAATATTAATCATAGCCATGCATTAGCAACGTTTAATTTTATGTTTTATGGCCCATAGGAGTACCGTGACCGGAGATAATGCCAGAGGGTCGACAACTATTTTCTGGCTGGGGAAGCAGATGACAGATAGCAAAGACTGAAGGAGGAGTTGAGGGTGAGAGTACCTCTTCAAGCAGGAAGTAATACTTCAGTAAGTGCAGAAACTTTCAATACCCAATCATTCAAAATTGCTAGTGGGGGATAAGAGATCGGCTTATTGTACTTATGTAATTAATTTTGTAAGTAGTGGTACAGAATTAATTACACATCTATGCAAGCATACAAACTATATTCTTTACATTATTGTGAGCTCAAATAATTAGGGTTAGCTGAAAAAACTCAAACCATTTACCAATAAAGGATATAACTTGTTTTTGTGCACAAAATCTACAAGCTTGTTGTTCCACCGAAAAAATTGATGATTTTGAGCTATTAAGGGCAAAAAATTGAAATACTTCCGACTATATCTTTTGTAATTTCAATTTATCAGCGCCTCTCCACTTCAATATTTTCTCTCTCAATAGTTTCCACCCTGACCCATAAAATGTATTGAGCAAGTCCTAATTAGAATAGATAAGTAATAATGCAACAACACTATATTAACTAGTATTTATCTTAACTATAATTTATAAATATCTAGTAATTGTAGTTAGTTTGAGAATTTATATATTCATCCTCAATCTTTAGTAAGATCACATACCTTCTTGAAAATAGCTCCAACTACTGTAAAATAAATATTAAGTACCTCTTTCCTCCTGCATTATAGCAGCTTCAATCTTTCAATCTTGAGATACAATTATTATAGTTAATCGTATCTTTTTGAAAGACAAAAGTAAAAAAAATATAGTATTCCGTGGGGGTTGATGATAGGTGGATAGGACTTGTATTTTTGGTCATTGCTCAATTATTAAATAACAAACATTTCAAATTATTCAATTTTTATTCCCATACCTTGATTTAGAAACTCCATACTTTTATATTATATCAAAATCTAGTTCAAATTAATATCAAAACTGTAAAATTAATGTTGAGTTAAGTAGAAGGACACTATAACAATGTTAGAAAATTATAACAATCAGATCCAACAACGAGCAACCCTAGGTATCCCACCTTTACCACTAGATGCTGAACAAACATCAGACCTATGTGAACTACTGAAAAGTCCACCGATAGGAACAGAAGAGAAGTTAATGACATTACTACGCTTGCGTGTACCACCAGGAGTAGATGAAGCAGCCTATGTCAAAGCAGGATTTCTCACAGGTATTGCTAAAGGAGAAATAACCACCCCTCTTATCACCCCCACCTATGCAGTGGAACTATTAGGAACAATGGTTGGTGGTTATAATGTCCAATCTCTAATTGACATACTCAAATCGGAAAATTCTGAATTGGCCAGCACAGCAGCTACTGCCCTAAGTAAAATTCTGCTAGTATATGACGCTTTCAATGACGTGATCAAATTAGGAGAAACCAACCCCTATGCCAAAAAAGTAGTAGACTCTTGGGCAGCAGCAGAATGGTTTACGACTCGGCCCCAACTTCCAGAAGCGATAACAGTTACCGTCTTCAAAGTCCCAGGTGAAACTAACACCGACGATCTCTCACCAGCTCCCCACGCCACGACTCGTCCCGACATTCCTCTTCACGCATTAGCAATGCTAGAGTCAAAAATGCCAGAAGGGTTAAAGACAATTGCGCAATTAAAGCAAAAAGGTCATCCAGTAGCTTATGTTGGAGATATTGTGGGTACAGGTTCATCCCGTAAATCTGCCTGTAACTCCATGCTGTGGCATATTGGGGAAGATATTCCTTTCATTCCCAATAAACGTTCTGGTGGTTATATTCTGGGAGGTAAAATTGCTCCTATTTTCTTCAACACTGCAGAAGACTCCGGCGCACTACCGATCGAATGCGATGTCACAAAAATGGAGACAGGCATGGTCATAACTATCTATCCCTACAAAGGAGAAATTATCAACGAAGCAGGAGAAATAATTTCCACCTTTACCCTAAAACCAGAAACTATGTTAGACGAAGTTAGAGCCGGAGGGCGGATACCTCTATTAATTGGGCGTACTCTGACTGACAAAACTCGTAATATTCTAGGGTTAGAAACCAGTTCTGTATTTACTCGTCCCCAACTACCAACAGACACAGGTAAAGGTTTCACCTTGGCACAGAAAATGGTAGGTAAAGCTTGTGGTTTAGCAGGCATTCGACCCGGTACTGCTTGCGAGCCATTGATGACAACAGTGGGTTCTCAGGATACTACAGGACCAATGACCAGGGACGAAATGAAAGAACTTGCTTGCCTTGGTTTCAGCGCTGATTTAGTTATGCAGAGTTTTTGTCATACTGCTGCCTATCCCAAACCAGTTGATATTAACACTCATAAAGAATTACCAGATTTCTTTTCTGCTCGGGGTGGGGTAGCGTTGCGTCCTGGAGATGGAATTATTCATTCTTGGTTAAACCGAATGTTGTTACCGGATACAGTGGGAACAGGAGGTGATTCTCATACCCGTTTTCCTCTGGGAATTTCTTTCCCTGCGGGTTCTGGTTTGGTAGCATTTGCAGCCGCTCTAGGTTTGATGCCATTGGATATGCCAGAATCTGTTTTGGTGAGATTTAAGGGTGAGTTACAACCAGGGGTAACACTACGAGATATTGTGAATGCTATTCCCTATGTAGCGATTCAAAAAGGGTTGTTGACTGTAGCTCTGGAGAACAAGAAAAATGTCTTTTCCGGACGAATTATGGAAATGGAAGGTTTGCCATATTTGAAGGTTGAGCAGGCATTTGAATTAACGGATGCGACGGCGGAACGTTCCTGTGCTGGTTCCACAATTAAGTTGGGTGCGGAGACAATTTCTGAGTATTTGCGTTCTAATGTTACTTTGTTAAAGAATATGGTAGCACGGGGTTATCAGGATACACGAACAATTATGCGTCGGGTTTCTAAGATGGAGCAATGGTTGGCAAATCCAAAGTTGATGTCAGCAGATGCGAATGCGGAGTATGCAGAAATTATTGAAGTAGATTTGAATGAGATCAAGGAACCTATTGTGGCGGCACCCAATGACCCCGATAATATTAAATTGATGTCCGAATGTGCGGGGGATAAAATTGATGAAGTATTTATCGGTTCTTGCATGACAAATATTGGTCACTATCGCGCTGCTGCGAAAGTATTGGAAGGTGCAGGACGAGTTAAGGGTGTATTGTGGATATGTCCACCTACTCGCATGGATGAGAAACAGTTACGGGAGGAAGGAATATACGGTGTCTTTGCTGCTGCTGGTGCGCGGATGGAAATGCCAGGATGTTCTTTGTGTATGGGAAATCAGGCACGGGTTAAAAACGGGGTGACAGTGTTTTCGACTTCGACCAGGAATTTTAATAACCGTATGGGTAAAGGTGCTCGTGTGTATTTGGGTTCTGCAGAATTAGCGGCGGTGTGTGCGCTGTTAGGGCGAATACCTAGTGTGGATGAGTATTTGGATATTATGAAGGAGAAAGTAGATCCCTTTGCGGGTGATTTGTATCGGTATTTGAATTTCGATCAAATTGCTGGTTTTGAGGACGAAGGTCGAGTGGTCAGTTTGGACGAGATGCCTAACACTGAGGATATTTTGGAAACGCCAGTTGTTGTGGCTAAGTAGGTAAGTTGCTAGATCAGGGTGGGCGATCGCTCACCCTACTCTTTTACAAAGCATCTATACTTTAAGAGTTAATTTGGGAAAGTATTTACCAACAGTAAGTAATTTCTGTCTTTCAACTTCTACGCTTGAGCAGTTTTTTTTAGTGATTTTACAAAATATTCACTAACGGCAAGTAATTTCGGTCCTTCAACTTCTACCCTTGAGGAGTTTTCTCTAACAAAAACTTTCTCACCTATAAAAGAAACACTTGTTTGAGGGGGAATAGTTATCCTAATTACAGAAAAATTTTTATCGCATATAGTATCAATTTTCATTAAAACTTGAGTTTTTAATAGTTCAGTAAGTTGAAAATTTCTGATGGAGTTGATTAGTATCTCAATATATTTTTATAAGGTTTTATTCTGCTGTTTAGCTTTTCTATCAATTCCGACAATATACTTTTAATATATTTAAATTTGATGTAGATGTATCTGACTCATCTTTCTTCTGTAAAAAAAACTCTTTTATTGCTTAATTAAATAAGAACTCTTCCATTGCATTTCAAGGATTTGTTTCGTGTTTCCTGATTTAGTGCCTATTTCCCAAGCAATTCTCGACCAAGCTTTAGTGCCAAGATAAATCATACCATTACTTCTGAGTAAATGCCCAAACCCCATTC
>ENA-UENU01000029-UENU01000029.1-marine-metagenome-genome-assembly--contig:-NODE-29-length-45038-cov-170.847395_pt1 | contig 45038 bp, 30 predicted proteins | sample MGYA00237877_ERZ529326 | MGnify/ENA primary metagenome ERZ529326 (study PRJEB26372, sample SAMN05368344) | marine metagenome | biome: cultured habitat; feature: ocean water; material: water; isolation... | reverse complement strand
TATCCCTTTAATATTGATATTCGGTGTGACGACAGAATTTTCTTCTCCCAATGTATTATCTGGTTGAAGTTGAGCGATCGCCGATGAAATATCAACCCCAAAATATCCCAGAGTCAAAGATAGCGGAACAATTCTGAGGAATAGATTTTTGTAAAAAAAAAGCATCTTAAGAGTAAAAGTAAATCAACAGTAAGTAAGAACCATAAGTTCTTAACTTCAACATTTACTTAGGATAACTATTAAAGCCGGATAACTATTAAAGCCAGTTCCATAAACTCCATGAAAGATGTCCCAAATTATTTTAATTTTCTAAACATTATATGCAAAAACTTAAAATAAGAAAACTTCAGACTAACTAAAATAACATAATCCTAACCATCAAGATTTCCAGATGGCCTTTTCTTCGTAAAGTAATAAAGTAATTACGAACCAACAAATATATAAAAGGTCTAGATACTCTATAAAAGTAGTAACTATGATCAGGACTAAGATCATATTAGAGTCACCTCAAGCAATTCATCCCTCCCAGTTTTAGGATAGATAAAATCCAACTTACCTAAATAATTTTCTGTAGCCAGGCCTTGACTTTTATTAAAAAACGTAGTATAATTATATCTTACACTTATAAATAAACAAAGTATTTATACCAACATAACAAACTAAATAAATTTCCATCAATAACCATTAGCAAAATCAATACAAAAAACCGAAGGTATTAACCTGTTTTTTAATCTCAAGTCACTCGCACCTAGTTAGAATTGGCAGAACATTTTTTATTGCCTTCGACCAACGAAACCATAGGAGAGACCTTTGGAAGAGCGATCGCCAACCATTAACCAGAAAACTCAGATGAATTATAAGATATGCTCGTTTATCGTGATAGCTGAAATTTATGGAACAGAGGGAATTCCTAGCAGGAGTTAAGCTGCTTTCACTCTTTGCCTCAAACTAGAAATTTTGATAGTGCTAAACAAGTAATAATTGATCATACTGATGAATGAAATACCAAATTGTACCAATATTATTTTCCACAAACGACACAAAAGGCAAAGTTTTTTTGTACTAGCCTGCATACCCTTTATCTTAAAGTATTATTGAATCTTTCAATGCCAAGAAATCTTTCCTTTTTCTTTTCCTACTGCTTGATATCTTTTACTAGGTAAAACAGCACTTAACGCCACAAAAAAATTAGTGTATGCAAGCCTACCTCCTGCAAAGCTACCCCCAATGCACAAAAGTAGCTTAGTCAATAAGTTTCTGAGTAGGGTTTTGCAAAATTTTTCCGGCACTGCTGCCCTTAAACCGCTGCTTAACATTATAAATATGACTATTTTTGACAGTTTTTGAAGATTCACACTTTGAACAGGTCAGCATAGATCAACAACAGTAACTTTTACTCCTCTATTCATAAATCTTGAGCACTACCACCTTTTTATATTAAAGCCCGTAGAAGGGGTTGAGCTATAAGATAGATAGACCTTATATTTTATGATAAACCATATACCTTATTTATTACTTAATTTATTAGAATTAACTCAACTTGAGATGAATTAATGTATAATAAAATTTTAACCGTTTATAGTAGGAAGTTTAATAGGAATAACTCATGTCCGTATTGCTAGCGATCGCAGTTTTAGGTATTCTAATTGTAGTTCACGAGTTAGGCCATTTTATGGCAGCTCGACTTCAAAACATCCATGTTAACCGTTTTTCCATCGGGTTTGGCCCGGTCATCTGGAAATACCAAGGCCCACAAACTGAATATGCACTTCGAGGTTTTCCCTTAGGAGGTTTTGTCGGTTTTCCCGATGATGACCCAGACAGCAAAATACCCAAAGACGATCCAGACCTATTACGCAACCGCCCAATTTTAGATCGAGCGATCGTTCTCAGTGCAGGAGTAATTGCTAACCTAATATTTGCTTATTTTCTCTTAGTTACTCAAGTAGGTATTATTGGTGTAGCAGATTTTAACTATGCACCTGGAGTCAAAGTGCCAGAAGTTGCTACAAGTGTTAGTTCTGCTGCCGCTCGCGCAGGCATTAAGGCAAATGATATTATTTTGTCAGTTGATAACCAACAATTAGGTGCCAACAAAAAAGCTATTAGCACCTTGGTAGCAACTATTCAAAATAATCCCAATAGAACTTTGAAGATGGAAATTCAGCGTCAAGAAGAAAAAATATTTCTTGAAGTTACACCAGAATTAGGAGATGATAGCAAAGGTCGTATCGGTGTACAACTAATTTCCAATGGAGAAATAGTTAGATATCCTACGAAAAATGTTTTTAAAGCTTTGAGCATTGGTGCTGAAGAATTTCAAAAAATAGTTATATTGACAGTTCGTGGTTTTTGGCAGCTTATTAGTAATTTCAGTCAGACTGCAGGGAAACTAGCAGGACCTGTTGCCATTGTAGACATGGGAGCAAAAATTGCTCAGGATAACGTGGGTGAACTGTTTAAATTTGGCGCATTAATTAGTATTAATTTGGCAGTGATTAATATTTTGCCTTTGCCTGCTTTAGATGGTGGTCAATTAGCATTTCTAGTGATCGAGGGAGTTAGAGGTAAACCTTTACCACTTCGTATCCAAGAAAATGTCATGCAAACTGGTTTGGTATTGTTATTAGGTCTAGGAGTATTCCTGATAATTCGGGATACTGCTAATTTAGATGGTGTGCGTTCAATTTTTCAGAGATAAGCGTAGAAATAATAGCACTACACAGAAGTCATAAATCAGAAGTTATAAGTCATGATAAGTAAATTTGAGCATTTATAAACTTCTGGGCTTTATTTGTGTAGTGCTATAAAATTCAAAGATTAAAAATATTAATAGCTAAGGTTTTGATGATTTTGTTGACTACTACACAAATATACAGCAATTTTGAGATATAATTATCTCAGCTCAAAACCAAAACCCAGCAGGAATGTTCCATGGAAAATCCCTACCGTGGTATGCTAATTATGAAAACCACTTTAATGGTTGAAATATTAATAATATAAGCGTTTTATCTACACCATAGGCATAATATTTACCTACGGGAGCAAGATACTGTCACTGACAAACCATTAAATATTGACATACCGTACTTTCTTCCTGTTCCTTCTCCATTCCTGACAATGGTAACAACTCGTAAACATTCACTGAAGCGACAGCGATCGTTAGAATTACTCATTCGTCTCAAGGATCTCTATCCAGATGCGACTTGTACTCTCACTTATAAAACCCCCGTCCAGTTACTTGTAGCTACTATTCTTTCCGCTCAATGTACTGATGAACGAGTTAATAAGGTTACACCCGCTCTATTTAAAAAGTTCCCGGATGCTCTAGCACTGGCAAATGCAGATCTTGAAGAACTAGAAAATTTAGTCCGTTCCACAGGATTTTATCGCAATAAAGCTAAAAATATTCAAAGTGCTTGCCAAATGATTATTGATAAGTTCAATTCTCACGTTCCCAAGCAAATGGAACAACTTTTGCAATTACCAGGAGTAGCGAGGAAAACAGCTAATGTTGTTTTAGCTCATGGCTACGGAATTATTGTCGGGGTAACAGTAGATACTCATGTTAAACGCTTAAGTCAAAGGTTGGGTTTAACCGAGCATTCCAACCCAGTTAAAATTGAGCGAGACTTAATGGAGTTGATACCTCAGCCTGATTGGGAAAACTGGTCAATACGATTAATTTATCATGGTCGGGCAATTTGTAAAGCCAAAAATCCTGCCTGCAATCAATGTTTATTGGCTGATTTATGTCCAACGGTTGTAGAGTAAAAAATTGAGTAATCAAAAAAATTATGGTATTATAATATATTGGGTAAATAAGCTAAAATTAAAAATACTAATTATTTTGGAGGAATAAGGTAATTAATCATGGCTAAAAAAAGTATGATCGAGCGTGAGAAAAAACGCAAAAAATTAGTAGAAAAATATGCCGAGAAACGTCGAGAACTCAAAGAGCAATTTATGAAGGCAGAAGATTTAGAGCAGAAAATAGAACTTCATCGTCAAATTCAGAGACTACCTCGTAACAGTGCTCCTAGTCGTGTTAGGAATCGTTGTTGGTTAACTGGACGTCCAAGAGGATTTTATCGGGATTTTGGACTCTCTCGTAATGTCATCCGAGAAATGGCCCATGAAGGTTTATTGCCAGGAGTTGTGAAGTCTAGCTGGTAGTTTCTACCTTTCTGGCCACCCATAGGGGTTTGAGATAAAACCCCTAATTAAAGGCAAAAACTTCCCTGAAGCAATAGACTTAGGGCTTACCCAACAGGGCTGAAAGACAAAGTTTCGAAAGAATGAAAAACAATAATTAGGTGAATAAACCTGGTTTCTTGTTTTGATGGGCAAGTCCGGAAATTGAAACTTTGAATTTTCTATTGCCCACAACAACGTTCTATTCCTAGACTATCTAATAGTAAATCACTAACAGCATTAGCGATCGCAAACTCCCCATAAAAACTTTGGGAAAAGTCAAAAGCTTGCATTTCTGTAACAATAGCAATTACTAATGATCCTAAATCATTCTCCCCTTCCATACGGTGGCGAACAAATATTTGAGCTGCTCTGTTGGCAATATCTTCATTCACTTTTTCGGGAATAAATTCTTGATTGAGCCATTTATGTAAGGAAGTTTTCAACCATTGGCCCTCTTCTTGGGGGTTTTGTGCCGTTGGTAAGGTAACTGCTTTGATTGGTTCTAGCATAATTTGAAAGTTTATATAGTAAATTGTTGATAGTATTTCTATGATAGAAGATAGTATTAATTCAATTATACAAGGATATGCTCAGGGCTACTTCCTCATGGCAAATGATGAAGAAGATAGCTTGGGGTGGTATAGTAGTTATCAGCGAACTTTAATTCCTTTGGATGAAAGATTTCGCTATCCACGGTCACTACGTCGTGCAATTAATCAAAATCGTTTTACTGTTGCTGTTAATCGAGATTTTGAAGCTGTAGTCAAGGGTTGTGCAGCTAGAGAAACAACTTGGATCTCTGAAGAACTAAAGCAGATTTACAAAAATTTAAATAAAGTGGGATATGCTTATAGTTTTGAGACTTGGCAAGGAGATGAACTTGCCGGTGGAATTTTAGGAATTGTCATTGGGAGTGCTTTTATTGGAGAGTCAATGTTTTACAATATTCCAGAAGGGTCAAAGGTGGCGATGGTAAAGTTGGTGGAGCGACTGCGAAAGCGAAAGTTTGTTCTTTTTGATGCTCAGATGAATAACCCTCACTTGGAAAGATTTGGAGCTTATAGTATCAGTGATAAAAAATATAAAGCACTTTTAAAATATGCGTTAAGTCATGGACGTAGTTTAATATAGCAGGGAGTAGGTAGAGCTTTTCATGCAACTTTCTCAGGGGAGTAGTAGGAAAAACATTATTCATTTCAATATTTCATTCATAAGTCTATATTCTAATATAATTTTTTCATTCTGATAATTGCATTTTTTTATATAATCCTATCATACTTTACTTTTTTTATCTCAAAACAAAATTTATACTTAGTAATTGCCAAGGTGTGAGTTTGAATTCAACTCAAACCCATTAGAGTCGTTGAGAATTAACGGAAAAAAATGGCTTAAGCCCAAAATAGGTTCAGGTTTAAGCCTGCTTTTGAATCCTGAAATACTAAAAACCATTAAGAGTAGACCTTTGAATATTTTAAAATTTCCCACACCAAACAACTCTATTATTAGCTTTTCAGATTGATCACCTGATATCAGAACTAAAATCCTGTAGGGTTTTTTTTGCCAGAAAGCCCCTACAGTGATTTACCAAAATGAAAACTACTATAAAGTTATTCTAGATAGTAACAAATCTAAACTGGTCACTTTCTTTACCTTCTCGTAGATATTCAGCCTCCAAATATTCAACCATAGATAAATTAATCTCCAGACCCAGCTTGCCAAGCTATAGCTTTACTAGGTTTAGCCTCCGGTAACTTTAGAGAAACTAAAGCTGCTCCTAATACAAATAACATGGATACCCACAGACAACCAACCAAACCAAATATTTGATAAACTAACCCCGATAAAACTGTACCTGCAAGACGACCACCGGAATTAGCCATATAGTAGAAACCAACATTTAGAGCTACTTTGTCATCATCAGTAAATGCCAATACCAGGTAGGAATGAACAGCAGAATTAAAAGCAAATACTATACCAAACAACATTAAACCACCAACAACTACCAAATTAGCAGGTAAACCTAATTGTAATGCCAGAGCGATCACGCAAGGAACAGCAGTCAATGTAAACGTCCAAAATTGGATAGTTTTTGATTGTGGAGGCTTACCAGAACCAAATTTCTGTATAAGAGTCGGTGCTAAAGATTGAATAATACCATAACCTATGACCCAACAAGCCATAAAACCACCAACTTCATAAAAAGACCAACCCAAAGTACCTTGCAGAAAAACAGGTAACCCTACTACAAACCAGACATCTCGCGAACCAAATAAAAAGAAGCGAGCACCAGAAAGAATATTAATTTCCTGACTTTTAGAAAAAAGTTCTTTAAACTTGACCTTCCTCTTAATTTTGCCCATGTTTTTTGGTAGAATTAAGCCAGTTAACATAATCAAAAATAGTCCTCCCGCCATTATCCACAGAGCATTGACAAATCCAAATAATGACAGTAGCGCACTACCTACAAAAAAACCAGCCCCTTTAAGAGCATTCTTGGAACCAGTTAACACAGCTACCCACTTAAATAGAGAGGACTGAGCATCTTGGGGTACAACTAACCTAATAGCACTTTTAGAGCTCATTTTAGTTAAATCTTTAGCAATTCCAGAAAATGCCTGTGCTACCATTACATAAAACACAGCTAACCACTGTACCCAACCTAGGTTTACCCATGAAAGCATAATTAGGGCAAAAATCTGTAACCCAATACCACTGTACAGAGTCACTCTTAATCCAAGTTGTGAACCTATCCAACCACCGAAAAAATTAGTAAAGATGCCAAAAACTTCATAGAATAAGAATAAAAAGGCTATTTCTAGAGGAGTATAACCAATTTTGTAGAAGTAAAGTAGCACCAACATTCGCAAAGCACCATCAGTAATGGTGAAACCCCAGTAGGCAAGAGTTACTAGGGCATAATTTCTTAAACTAGCACTTGTAGTAGAAACCATAATTTTAATGAATTTAAACTATTGCAACCAATTTCCTAAAATTAAACCTTCAATTCTGAAGAGATCTAAATCATTAGAAACTCAAACCAGATTTCCAACTTACAACAACTTTTCGAGCTAGCTCTACCATACGGTTAGCATAACCCCACTCATTATCATACCAAGCCAAAATTTTCACTTGAGTTTCATCTACTACCATTGTTGAAAGAGCATCAATAATAGAAGACCGGGGGTCATCTTTATAGTCAATAGAAACTAAAGGACGTTCTTCATAACCCAAAATTCCTTTAAGTGGTGGTGTTTCAGATGCAGTTTTGAGCAAGCTATTAATTTCAACTACTGTGGTAGGACGAACTACTTCAAAGACACAGTCTGTCAAAGAAGCATTCAATAGAGGAACTCGTACTGCTAAACCATTCAACTTACCGTTAAGTTCCGGATAAATTAGTCCGATCGCTGTTGCCGATCCAGTTGTAGTAGGAATTAGTGATAGACTTGTAGCTCTGGCACGACGCAAATCTTTATGAGGTGCATCAACAATAATCTGAGTGTTAGTATTGTCATGAATAGTAGTAATAACTCCATGTTTAATTCCTAATCCTTCATGAATGACTTTAACCACTGGAGCCAAACAATTTGTGGTACAAGAAGCTGCTGTAAGTAAATGATGTTTTTCGGGGTCATACAAATTATCATTGACGCCCATAACTACATTTAAAGCTTCTTCTTTAACTGGCGCGGCAACAATAACCTTTTTTACACCATTTTGAAAGTAAGGTTCTAGAGTACTTTTAGTTCTAAACTTGCCAGAACATTCTAATACAATATCCACACCAAGTTTTTCCCAAGGTACTTCACCTGGTTCGGAATATTCACTGAAACTGAGAGGTTTACCATCAATTATTACTTGCTCCCCTGCTGCTTCTACGTCCAGGGACCATTTGCCATGTACAGAATCAAACTTGAGTAAATGTGCCGCTGCTGCCGTACCTCCTTTAATTTCATTAATGTGAACAAACTCTAGTTCTGGCCATTCCCAAGCTGCACGGAGTGCCAGCCTTCCTATACGACCAAATCCATTTATTCCAATACGCATTGCTATATTTTTTCCTTCTTTAAGTTTCCCTTTTAAGGGTGTTGTAATAACTAAAATTTATGAAGATAACCTACTACTATAGCGATCGCTTAAGAGTATGGTTCATCAAAGCACTTTCTAGATTTGCTGTTAATATAGTCTTGATAGCATCATCATAGGAACAGCCAGAATTAATCTAATGTGTTATTTTGATAAATCCTGTACAATTCCAAATTAGAAGGGTCATCCATCACTAAGACTATTGCCCCAATACCTAATTTTTGTAGTGCTGGCAACTCTTCGACTATTGTTTTCCCGAATCTTGCTAGTTTACCTTGAATTGCCCAGCACAAATTTTATACTAATATATAGTTTCCAAAAAATCAGTTATCAAAAACTTTCTTCCGTAATTGCCAATTCTATCCTTTTGTCTCCATTTAAATGTCAAAAGCTCCAAAAGTATAAATATTCAACCGGACATAATATTACATCATGTCCGGATAATTAGTTATCAAAAAAATTTCTCCCGTAATTGCCAATTCTATCCTTCTGTCTCCTGCTGAGAGCCTCAGCCTCCGATCCTCGAAAGTCTAAGTATTCAACCGAAACTGATTTGGAAATGGTACTATAGGGGTTCGAGAACCTTTTGGAAAAGATTTTTATTGTTTGAGTTATTTCTTGTTCCATTGTTCAATTTTCCTTTTCTTGATATTCACTATTAAGATCTCTCAAATAGTCAATGAGTATCTGGAAAATTCAAAAAAATGGCCAAGCAAGATGTTCACTCTACTATAATGGCTTGTAGGAAAGACTGGCAGAGAAAATATTTGCACTACTCCAATTTACAACAACGGGGGTCTAACAAAGTTGCTTTTTCTGGTTGGCGAGGAAACCAAAAAGCTGTACGTTGGCATACTGCCACCAACATTAACATTACTGGCACTTCTATTAAGACTCCCACTACCGTAGCTAATGCAGCTCCAGAATTTAAGCCAAATAGAGTAACTGCAGTTGCGATCGCCACTTCAAAATGATTACTCGCTCCAATTAAAGCAGCAGGTGCAGCATCTTCGTAATCTAACTTCATTTTCAAAGCTGCTACATAACTAATCAAGAAAATAAAATTAGTCTGGACAAAAAGTGGTACTGCTATTAATAATATGTGAAATGGATTTTCTACAATTAATTCTCCCTTAAAAGCAAACAATAAAACTAAAGTTATCAATAACGCACCAGTAGAAACAGGGCTTAAATAATTAATAAACCGACCTTCAAACCAAGCTTTTCCTTTATATTTCAAAATCCAGTAACGACTATAAATTCCTGAAGCCAAAGGTAAACCAACATAAATTAGCACTGATAAAACAATAGTTTCCCAAGGTACTGTTAAATTATTTGCTGACAATAACCATCGCCCAAGAGGAGCATATAAAAACAACATTGTCAAGGAATTAATTGCCACCATTACTAATGTGTGCCCCTGGTTACTATAGGAAAGATAACCCCACATTAACACCATAGCCGTACAAGGTGCGATACCAAGTAATATTGCACCGGCAATATAAGAGTCTGCCAGAGCTACTTCTGTACCCCTTAATATTTCTGTACCTGTTAGGAATGAGCGGAATAACCAACCAAGAAAAATTTGGGCAAATGCTACCATTGTAAAAGGTTTGACTACCCAATTTACTACTAAAGTTAAAATTACAGGCTTAGGAGCACGGGCAGCATTTTTAGCTTGGGTAAAGTCTATTTTGACCATGATAGGATACATCATAAAAAATAGACAAATAGCAATAGGGATAGATACCTGATAAATGCTCATAGCATCTAACATTCTGGCAACACCAGGAAATGTTTTTCCTAAGAATATACCTGCTACAATGCACAATGCTACCCAGAAAGTCAAATATTTTTCAAAGAAACTAAGTTGGCCACCTGCTTGTACTGCAGATTTATTGACTTGGGGTAAATTTGTTGTCATAGTTTGTACAATTAATATTCTGTTCGTTTAATGAGAACTGCAAAAATAGTTAACTTGAGCTGTGCTTTGCAACCAAACACAGTTCCTGCTTTTGTTTTGTAATAATTACAGTTAACCCCTACAGACAGCCTATTATCTAGAAGTTTGCGTAAGTATTGTATAACAAAAAATTTTATCTCCCAATAATTTTATTATTGTCAAAAGTCAAAAGTCAAAAGTTTAACTCAAAGTAAGAGGTAACAGAATAATCTCTAACACATTATTGATATAACGCTATAGTTTGAATAACTCACAAAATATTTTGGGTAGGGAAACCATAAGTTATGGCAAAGCAAGGGAGAGTTAAGACAATATCTAGCTTCTTTGAGACTAAAGTAAGGAGCGAGAATTTTATTATCTGCATACATTTAATTTCCTAAACTCCATATCATCTGAGTTCTTTGACAACCCTAAAGGTGCTTGTTTGAGTCATCATATTAGTTTATATAAAGTAAAAACATAACCTTTATAAGGACTTTTCCTACCGTAGTTTAGCCATAAAAAAAACGCTGTAAAATTCAGTTTGAGTAGATTAAAAATATTTTTCTATAAAAGCTTATGAGTCTTTAAAATACCTAATTTATCCCACGAAGGAGAATAAACGGATCAAATTAAATATTTCGTGAATTCTGTTCCATTAAGCTGAGTATACAGAGCAAGATAGTTTTATTTAAAGCATAGTAATAGATGTTTTTCATAATTTTTTTCTTCAAGATAAGATTTAAAAAAATTATTTAAGGAACAATACTTTTAGGCTAATGATTTATTGGCTTCTTTTATACCTAAATTTAGTTTCGATGTTTCTTTTTCAAAAAAATTAATAGATTCAATTAATGTTTTTTTTTCTCAAGAGCTGGCTTACAAGAATTAAAATATTCTTGATTTTTTTTTATTTTTGCTTCTAATGCTTTTTGACATTTTTTATGAGCTTACTCAGCTTTTTTACCATATTTTAACAAGACTTAAATAGCTTTTTCATAGCATTTTTCCCCAGAGCAAAATAAATTTTAAGCAATACTGATGGCTAGAACTAGGAAAACTATTAACCCCGCAATTTCCGCTTCAATAGGCTCAATATCAAGATATTGTAGATAATAGGTATAGCGATCGCTATTAAACTTAGAACAACAAAACCCATAATTAACCAGACGTTTTTAAGTATCTATTGCCGTAAGACTTGAGGAATAAGGTTAAATCATTTGTTTTAATATTTGTTTTAATGTTTGTTTTAATATTTGTTTTAATATTTGTTTTAATATTTGCTTTAACTATTCCTGCTTCTAAAATAATGACACCAATATAACGAAGTTGTAATAATCAGGTTCTGTCTCTGGTAAAGTAGAGTCGATGGCTGCTAATATTTGCAAGAAACCCCTCTTATACTTAATTTTTTGAGCAGTAATCTTTTTTAACACTATTTAGAACTCTGCATCTAATAAATTAAAAGCGATCGCTGCTAATGCTTTGAATAGTATTTCTCAAACTCAATGTTTTAAAGAGTATCCAAAGCCTATTGTCAAAATTGAGGTTCTGTCTGTAGTAAATTGAAGCGATCGCTGCTAATACTTGCCAGCCTTTATATTAAGACGTTAAATATTATTCAACACTATTTTTAAATGTGGGTAAACAACCTAACCCCCCAACTCCCTACACATCATTTTAGCTATGTCGGTCTAGTAGAAGGAATGCATCAATTGTCTCTATCAGTATGTGCCTAAGTCCTGATCATCTTATTTATGAAGATTTCTATTAAGCATAAAAGCACCTTACATTTGAGTACCACTTAAATTAGCTGTACTTAATTCAACCCTAGTTAAAATAGACCCATGAAGGTTAGAATTAGATAAATTTGCTTTTGCTAGATAAGCATCAGTTAAGTCCGCTTTAGTAAGATTTGCTTCACTTAAGTTAGCTCGACTCAGATCAGCTCTGACTAAATTCACTTTAGTTAGGTTAGTCCCTACTAACTGAGCTTTACCCAATTTTGCATCTACCATACTTGCACCAGTTAAGTTAGCCTCATTCAAGCATGTATCCATTAATTCAGCTCTTTCAAATTTAGCACTAATTAAACTAGCCCCAGATAAATTAACTTCTACCAAATTAGCTTCTGTTAATGATGCATTATCTAGAACTACTTCACGCATATTTGCTTTAGTTAACTTAGCGCCTCTAAGTACAACCTCACTTAAATTTGCCCCTCTCAAATCAGCTTTAGTTAAATCAGCTCCAGTCAAATCAACACCACGCATATCAGCTCCCTGCATATTTACCCCGCGAAGATTAGCTATTTCATAAACCCGTTTTTGATAGCGGAAACTTGCCCCACGCATATAAGCACCCCGCAAGTCAGCACCTTGTAGATTAATTGCTCGCATATCTGCCCCACTCAAATTAGCATCCATCAAGTTTGCTAACTCTAGATTAGCCTTTCGCAAGTCTGCATTCTGTAAGTTTGCCCCATGAAGATCAACATCAGCCATCTTAACACCCTGTAAATTTGCTTGAGTCAGATATGCACCACTAAGTTTAGCTGTAATTAAATTAGCGCATTGTAAATTAACTCGATTTAGAAATGCTAGCACTAGTTCTGCTCCCTGAAGATCGGCCTGGGAAAAATTTATACCTATTAAGTCCGCTTTATTTAATTGGATACCTTTGAGATTAATTCCTTGAAAATCGGTTTTTCCTGCTGCATATTTCCTGAGAATTTCACTACTATTCATTATAATAATTTTCCTTTATTTAAAAAAGTATAGGGCTATAAGCTAGACAAAAGTGCAAAATGCAAAAGTCAAAAATAATTTATGACTGAGTTTAATCATGTAGAAATGTCGATTATCTTTCCTTTCATTGCTAATAGTTATCAGATTTTCAATTATTAATTATAGAGTTTCTCAAGTTACTACAGCATATTTATTTTTCTGATTTTCTCTTCTAACCTAAACCCAACTATAAGTTTATGTATTAATGCTCTGCTTAGGTCAGACTTCAGTTATTAAGCAATTAAGTGCATATGCAAAATTATTTACCTATTCTCATTAAACCAATTCCTATTTATTAATACTTAGCTTAGGTCAAACTTTAGTTATTAAATAATTTTTATAAAGAGAATAGAATAACTTTTTTGTTCTCTTCAGCTAAATTAATATTAATGATTATTACAGAGCTTTCTATCATTATAAAGTACAGCTACGCGAATAAGATTCCCACACTACATAATTTTCATTATTTACTCTGTACATCATTTACCCGGAATATCCCTAAATCCACTGCCCTACTCCTCTGCTTTCTTACTCAAAAAAACATAGAAAAGTTTTGTGAGAAATATCATATAAGACTTGCTGAATATATTTTATGAGTGAGGATAGGAAGCAAAAGAGGTATAAAATATTGAAACAAACAGCCAAGGATCGATGGTAATTACAGAAGATGTGGTCTGTAGTAATTTAAATTTTTATGCCCTTAATAGCTAAAAATTGAGGCTTTTGAGCTATGTAAAGCCAAGAAATTATATATTCTTTCCACACAAAAAGCCCTTAGTAATATTTAAGTAAATATTTTCAGTTTTTTCAGCTTATCCTAATTATTTGACCTCAAAAGAAGGCTAATAATTTAGCTTATATACACATCTAATTAATTGGTATAACAAGTTAATATAAAGGAAATACAATTTTTGCAGGATTAACCTTCTCGAGTTATCTTAATCCATACCTATTTCCTAAAACAGAAAAATTTACAATGAAATTGTTTTTGTCCATATAACTGATTTATTTCCTAATTGTCTCCCATGAATTTTGACATTTTTGAGATATTTTGATTGTAAACTAGCAATTTTTTGCTCTACTAGTGGAGTGACAATTTCTGGATTAGGAACCTGTTCTGATTCTAAAACAATATGTATATAATCATTTTTCCTACCAGCTATGGCTGTGATACCTTTTTGCTCAAGTAATTGATTAATTATCATAGCCATTGCCTTAGGATTTCCTTGAGTTGCTAATTCAATAATTTTTTGTTGATTTTCATCATAAATTTTTGTTTGTTTATATGATTTTTGACTAATAGTATTAGCTGAATTATTGAGATTAAGTTTTTTCCTTTCTTCTTTTTCCAATTCCTTGAGAATTTCTTGATATTTTGTATATTTTTCCTGTATATTACTAATCAAATTCCCTAAGGCTGTATATTTTAATAATAAACGTTTTTTTTCTGTTTCACCTTGTAAAAAATGATTTAAAGTTTTTTCTAAGGAAATAAATTCCGCTTCTATAGCATCCATTACAACATCTACTTTTTTATTGACAATAGTAGATATTTTATCTTCTATCCTGAGTTTTTGTTTGATAGAATCTAAGATATTGTTTCCTCCTATAGCAGGTTTTTGTTCTTGGGAAATAGGAACTATTTTTTGATTATAAATTAAAGAGTTTTCAAGAGTTTTTTCCTCTGCTTTATTTGTGGTTTCATCAATAATTTTATCTTTGTAGGCATTAGTTTTTTCAGAGTAAATTATAGAATATTCTTCTGGGGTAAAGCTAATTTTATCTGTAGAGTTTATAGCTGGCAAATTTGTTAGATTTAGCAGAGTCATATCGTCTTTATCAAAATAACTATTATCCTCCATATTAATTTTTTTTGTATCTAATATTGATGTTTCAAATTTTTCAGCTTCTGCTTGACTTTGAGGAACTATAATTTCATCTGAATAGCAAAGGTTTAAAGCCTTAATAACTATATCGGCTACTTGGGTATATTCATCTGGGTCTTCAAAATTATTAGCAGTAGCATATAAAGAAGACTCTAAATCTGTTATAGATAAGCATAAATTAAATATTTGTCTAAGTAAACTATCTAAGTTTTTTGTTCTCAACAATAACCAATCCTTATTACCAAAATCAAATTGATGTTGTACAGCCGAAAAAATCAGAATTTTTGCCTTTAATGGATTAGTACCCTGCATAATTTTTTCTCGCACATCAAATAATTCTCCAGGATCTCTTGGGTATGATTCTTCTACTACTAATTTATTTGTTAAAACGATTTGGTCATCTAAAACAGTAAGACTCCTGTTAGGAATATATTCCATAACAGTCGTCTCTTCTTCTTGAGGATATAATTTACCTATACTGTTAATAATTTTTTGTGCTAACAAACTATATTCTGTTTTTTTATTAACTTTAGAAACTATCTCACACAATCGAGCATTTAATGAATCTATATTTTCTATTTGATTGTATAACTTTTCTATTAACTTCTTCATATTAACTCTTTCTAACTTGGTTTCATTATCCTCCCATACGTTGTCACAAGCCCAATAAATTACTTTCTTTATCCTCATTAAATCTACATCTTTTTCTAATTCTTTAACTATTGTATCTATGAGTGAAAATGATTCCATAGTTGCCATAATTTTTTATTCCTGAAGAATCGTTCAAATATTTTACTAATTTTTATAATTCTTGAAATCTTCAATAAATTTGCTGATAATTATCAGTTTTATCCAAAAATATTACTGTAATTGCTATCTTTGATTTGCTTCTGATTATAAAACAGAATAAGGCTATTATATAATGATATAATTATTTAGATAGCATTCAGCTATTAACCATCCCGCTGCCCTTAAGGACAGAGGTTTAAATGAATACATATTTTAAGATCAAAAGCAATAGCTGATCTGTGACTACTCAATGCTTAGTAAGTCGCTTTGCCAAAGTCAAAATTCATTAACTTCACAATAATAACTGTAATAACTGTAAATAATCTTGTCAAAAACGCTTTGATATGGTAAGAACAAAAGATGTGATTGTAATTGGTAGTGGTATTGGAGGCCTCGTTGCTGGAGCAATGCTCGCCTACTATGACAAAAAGGTAGTAATTTGTGAAAGCCATAGTATTCCTGGGGGAGCCGCTCACTCTTTCTCTCGTCAAGGTTTTCATTTTGATTCGGGCCCATCTTTTTATTGTGGGTTAGCTGACCCTAATAGTCTTAATCCTTTACAAAAAGTTTTCAACATTTTGGGCGAATCAATTGAAACATGTGTCTATGATCCTCTTGGACATTACCATTTTCCAGAAGGCAGTTTGCCTGTCTATGCTGGTGGGACATCTTATTTAGAAGCAGTTGCTAAGTTCACCACTCAAGGTGCTAAAGAATTAAAACTTTTTCAAGATAATCTTTTACAACTGTATGCTGGTCTTAAAGGAATTCCCCCTATAGTTTTAAGGGCTGATTTTTGGTTAATACCGATTTTATTAGGAAAATATGGATTATCCCTACTAAAAATGTTGCCTTCCCTGGGAGAGGTAGGAGGTTCTGTTGGACAAATCATGGATAAGTGGGTAAAAGACCCTTGGGTGCGTCGTTTAATAGACTTGGAATGTTTTCTATTGTCTGGGTTGAAGGCTAATGGTACTGTTGCCCCAGAAGTAGCATTTATGTTCGGAGAACGTTCTAACTCCGTGATTGAATATCCTATTGGTGGTAGTAGTGCAATAGTTAATGCCTTAGTTAGAGGTTTGGAGCGTTGGGGTGGTCAATTACGTTTGAATGCTCATGTAGAACAAATCTTAATAGAGTCTGGTCAAGTTGTGGGGGTTCGCTTGAGAGGAGATGAGGTTATCAAAGCTCCTATTGTTATTTCTAATGCTACTATTTGGGACACCTATACTCAGTTATTAAGACCTGAAGATTTACCCACTTCTTTACATAAAGAAGCTTTGGGGACTCCTGCGGTAGAAAGTTTTATGCACTTACACTTAGGTATTCGTTCTGATGGTTTAGAAGGTTTGACTGGACATCATGTGGTTGTTCTCAATGGAGATATTGATATTTCTGTTCCTGGCAATACTTGCATGATTTCTATTCCTTCGGTTTGGGATCCTACTTTAGCTCCTTCTGGTCATCATGTTATCCATGCTTATACTTTGGAATCTTTTTCTGGTTGGCAAAAAGATGAATCTTATTCCCAACGGAAACGGGAAAAAGCAGAATCTTTGTTTTTAGCTTTGGAAAGAATAATTCCTGATATTCGCCAACGTATAACTCTGGAGTTAATTGGTACTCCCCTGACTCATGCTCGCTTTTTGCGTCGTTATCAGGGTACTTATGGACCTGCTATTGTTGCTGGCAAGGGTAGTTTCCCTGGACCTCAAACTCCTATCCCTGGTTTGTATCGGGTGGGAGATAGTACAATGCCTGGTATTGGTGTACCGGCAGTTGCTGCTTCTGGAGTTATTTGTGCGAATACTTTGGCTTCTCTTAACTATTTGAAACTTCTGAGGCAACTCTAATATAGAATCCAGTTTTATATAATAGAGTTGTTTAGTCTAGGAAAAAATTAAAATTCCCAAAAGCTTTCTATAAGCTTTTGATGATTTTACTATATCTAAAAAAAACACACTTAAACCTAAACCGACAAGGATTTTAGCTATTTTTTTTCCTTAATTCCCAACAACTCTAATAAGAGACCTCTTCAGAAACTAAGATTTAACAAACTTTTTACAGTGGTTTTAGTTGAATTATCTTAGAAATTTAATATATATTTATATTCTATATATTATATTATGTGCAATTAACCGGATTTGATATTACTTCCCAAAAACTCCATTTAAAAAACTAGCTTACTAATTGCTGTTACTAAACCTCACCAACTACGGAAAACACTATATGTAGTAGGAGTAAAAGCTTTAAAATCCACCAATACTGTATAACTTCATTTTTTGTTTAAGTACTCAATTTATTAAACTTTTTTGTAGCTTGATGACCTCAAGTCACAGCAAGAAAGTATATACTTAAGCGCCTACTTATGACTTCTCACTTATACTATAACTCTCCAAGTAGTTGTACAATAGCAATAAAAAAGGAAATATCGTGAGATTAATCATCATATTTTTATTATATTTTTTCCTAGTTGGACAAAATTCAGCTTTCGCCGTCTACAAAGTTGATGGAGAATTTATAGTGAATAGTTGTCAAGCTTACACAAGTATCAAAAAGAAAAGCGAACCTGTCACTCTTGAGCCAGGAAAAGTGTACCAAGTATTAGGACAAAATAAAAAATCTGGAGATTATTTTTCTATAAAAGTAGGTAAACAAAATAAATGGATCAACAAAAACTGTGGTGAATTTAATCCTAGTGGGCAAAGAGCCTATGAAAGTAAAAGTAGCTATAAAAGTGAAAGTAGCTATGAAAAAAGAAGCCTAACAGAAAAAAACAAGACTATAGCAAATTGCCCTGCTCAAGGTTGTGCAAGGAAGTATGTACTTGCTATTAGCTGGCAACCCAGTTTTTGTCAGACAAGGCAATACATCCCTGAATGTATTTCCCAAACGACAGATCGTTACGATGCAAATAACTTTACTTTACATGGTTTGTGGCCTGACAAACTTACCTATTGTGGAGTGTCTAATCAAGATATAAACAATGATAAGCAGAGAGAGTGGGATGATTTACCACGTCTAAATTTGGATCAAGAGACTACCTCTGAATTAGCAATAGTGATGCCTGGTGTGCAGTCTTATTTACATCGCCACGAATGGACTAAACATGGTACTTGCGATGGTCGAGATGAGGATACTTACTACGATGTTTCTATAGATTTATTGAATGAAGTTAATGCTTCGGAAGTACAAGACTTGTTCACAGAAAATATTGGTAAAAGAATTACTCAGTCTCAAATTGAAACAGCTTTTGACAATTCTTTTGGAAAAGGGGCAGGTCAAAGTGTCAAGATTAAATGTAACGGTGGGTTAATAAGTGAACTGCAAATTAAAATGCGAAGACCTCTAGTAGGGGAAAAATTAAGGGATGTTTTGATACCGACAAGTGGAAGTTCTTGCAGTAGTGGCATTGTTGATCCTGTAGGTTTTTGATTGACACACACCAAACCTAGAGACCCAGACTGATTTCTAGTTGCAACAGTCAATATATTTATAAATACTCCTAATAGTTATATTTTCCTTTAATTATTAGTAGTGGTTTCCCCTACTCACCTATTTTTCCTCCAAGGTCGGGGTTAGGGATAGATTATCCTGAGAGGGTGAGAGATGGGTCTCCTGCTAGAGTCGGAAATGTATAGCAACGGACATATCAGTTAGGACATCGTATTTTGATTTAAAGGTAACAGGAAAAAGGCAACTGGCAACAAGAAAGTGTTCTAATAGTTGTGGCGACTGCTATATAAATTTTTTTGATAAATAATATAACTTTTGTGTATCTTGCTATAGAGCATAAGTGTCTTAACCTTTTAATCAGCCTCCTATATAAACCTGATTAGGTATTATCAGAAATCAGGTTTCTGTCCTCCTTTTTGTATTTTATAATGAAAGCTTTTGTTACTGGTGCCAGTGGTTTTATTGGGGCGAATTTAGTGCGGTTGTTATTACAGCAGGGTTATGCTGTGCGATCGCTAGTTCGCCCTACAAGTCGTCTTGATAATCTTCAGGGTTTAGATATAGAAGTTGTAGTGGGAGACTTAAATGACTCCTACTTGTTTGAGTTGATAGAGGGATGTCAGGTTTTATTCCATGTAGCTGCTCATTATTCTTTGTGGCAAAAAGATAAAGAGTTACTTTATAAAAATAATGTTTTGGGTACACGCAATGTTTTGGCCGCAGCACGACGGGCAAAAATTGAGCGGACAGTTTATACAAGTTCTGTTGCTGCTATTGGTGTGGGAGTTTCTAGTACAGTCGTTGATGAAACTTATCAGTCTCCACTAAAGAAGTTGGTGGGAGATTATAAAAAGTCTAAGTTTTTGGCAGAACAAGAGGCGATGAGAGCAGTTACTCTTGGTCAAGATGTGGTAATTGTTAATCCTACAGCTCCTGTTGGTGCTTGGGATATTAAACCAACTCCGACGGGTGATATTATTGTTCGCTTTTTACGTCGGCAAATGCCTGTTTATGTGGATACTGGTTTAAATATTATAGATGTTCGAGACGTGGCATGGGGACATTTATTAGCTTTGGAAAGAGGGAAAAGTGGCGATCGCTATATTTTAGGTAATCAGAATTTGACTCTGAAGGAATTACTTGATTTATTGCAGGAAGTTACAGGTTTACCTGCTCCAAGACAAACTATTCCTATATGGTTACCTTTAACTATCGCGTGGGTTGATGAAAAAATTCTTGCACCTTTGGGAAAACAACCTTCTATTCCCTTAGATGGCGTGCGGATGTCTCAAAAAAAGATGTATTATGATGCTTCTAAGGCAATAAAAAAATTGGGTTTGCCCCAGTCTTCAATTAGAGTTGCTCTTGAGAATGCTATTAATTGGTTTGACATTTAATCATGCTTGGATCATTAATTTAATTACCCAAAAAATTATCCTACACCATGTAGCGTTTCTCATCTCAAATTTCATGAATTAGCCATAATAAACAAACTACCTTCAGCCATCTAAAGATGAATTCTGCTCTCAGCCTACAAAATTTATTTCTTGACCAACGAAAAAAAAAATCGCCAAGGATGAAATTCTGGTCTAATAGCTTATATCATGTCCGGTTGAATACTTAGGATGTGTTGAAAAAAATTAAAAACTTACACCGTAAGAATTTAAGGCAGCTTCAACCAGAAATAATATCCTAAAGTTAGCTAAAATACACCAAAAATCAAAGATATATTTGCAGCAACAATGTACAAAAAAATGGGCCAATCTAGAGCGATACCTGAAAATTTTGAATAGCCATCAAATTGTCAACTATTCCCAAACAATTGCTGGATAACAATGGCAAGTTGAATTCCTTGGTCGGAATGTGAAGAGGAATATGGAAATTTATTCTCAGCAGAAAGAGGGGCGCCAGCCTGATATTTTAGGATGGCATTGGGGGCATCAATTATCAAAGAAAAATTAAGTACAACAGTGAAACTGAGAGAGGATAAAGCTTTGCCCCTGCAAAACATCAACCTACATCGGAGGTTTTGCTCTATAGAATTAACCCCCCCGATGCCTAACAGTCCAGAAGGATATCAATCTATTATTTTATTTTTGTAATCTTTATTATATCGTAGTTAATCAAGGAAATTTGGGATCAAAAATTATTGGAGGTAGAATCACTTATGTAGAAAGTGAACTCCAGGAGCTTCCTAAACCGGAGATACTGAATTGGAGTTACTGTGTGCTCCCTAAGATTGTCAGAAGGCTAATATATTTCGCGTCAGGCTCCATCTCTCCTGCCTCCTGCCTGACTTGAGTATAGCCTTTCTTTGCTCAACTTCCCCCCTTGGATAAATAAGGGGAGATGGTTGACTTTTAAATTTAAATACTAATTCGCACTTATAACGCCTGCAACTAAAGGCTCTGGCTGTAATAAGCCTGTTAATATTTCTTCTGGTCGTTGACCATAAGGCCAAGCAAAAGCATGACGAAAAGCTGCTTTTTGACAAGCTTGCAATTGTTCAAAATTAATTACATCAAATGTTAATAAATTCTCATATTCAAATGGCAAACGTACATTATGTAAACCAGCATTATCTGTACAAATAGCAATATCTACCCCAGCATCAAAACATTTGTCAAATACTGTTTTCAATTGACTAATATTATCCATAGTACCTGTTTTGAAATATGTAGTTGGACAAACTTCTAAACATTGCCCTCTGTTTGCTATTTCCTTTAATAAATTTGGATATTTTAAAGGGATTTGAACTCCATGACCAATTCGCATTAAATAAGGTAGTAATTCTGGATGACAACCATTAGAAGTTTCATAAAGATGTCCGGTAGTTTTTACTCCCTGTTCACGAGCATATCTATACAGTTTAATAAATTCATCTATATTTTCTTTGTAGTTATTATCTCCTCCTGCTACATCTATAGCACAAACATATTCTGGATTTTTCACTGCTAAATCAACAATTGCTTGATTTACTTCATTAGGCAAACGAGTATGCATACATAAAATTTGACTAGTAATAATTGGATACTCATTTTGTTGAGTTGCTTTCCCTACAACTGTAACTATTTCTGACATTAAATCTATACGTTGAGACTGTGGTAAATTATTTGGAGTTCTTAAATAAGGTGTATAACGTAGCTCTAAATAAGCTAGATTTTCAAATGTATAAGCACCGCGAATTAAGCGATAAATAAAGTATGGTAATGTCTCAAGAGTTTGAACATTTTCTACTAAAGTATGTAGCTCTAAATATTCATCTAATGTTTTCCGTGGTTGAGTATAAAATTCTTCAAATTGTTCATATTCAGGAAAACGATTTGCTAGTTCTTGATTTTGACGTTGGAAATATCTCCATAAAACTCTAGGAACTACAGAGCCTCCTAAATGTCTATGTAATTCTGCGTGTAAAGCCATAGAAATTTATTAATTTATCCTTAGTATTTATTTATCTAACAAAAAGATTATAGACATATCATATAGTAAGCATTCCGCTATCAGCAGCCAGGTCTCAGGTTTTGAGTTTATAAACTACTTATAAATTACTTATAAACTACTTATAAACTACTTATAAACTACTTCTGAACTACTTATAAACTACTAAGGTTACCTGATAATCAATTCATTTCTTAACATTCCTAATATACGGAATGTAGATCAAAGGTCATGCTGTGCAAAGATAACTGTATTAATTCTGCTTTGAGAATAATTCCTCCTTCCAATATAATGAGTTAATAATTCATAGCTGAATGCTGATCTCTGAATGCTTAAGACATATAAGCTTAGTGATTCTATATATTCATACACTAAAGGTTCAAATTAAGCGAAGAGGATAATATTTTTTGGGGACAGAAGATAGAAGAAAGAAGACAGGAGATAATTTTTGCTACTAGAAAAAAAAATTTTTTTTTGAATAAAAAACTCTGCTTTTCTGCTCTGTCTATTTATTAGCTTTACCTTGATCAAGTCTTTTAATTAAATTTTCAAGTACCGAGTCATCCATGGGCAGAAGCAATACAGGAAAAAAGATTGAAAAATCCTCCAAAATATCCAATATCTCCATTCTTACTCTTAATTTTGAAATATATTCCTTCACTTAACCCAAACTTGTCATGTTTTTCTACCTAGCTATAAAGCACCATAGAGTTTAAAAAAAACAGTTTGACTTTTCTAAATCTAGGATTATTTTAACAAAAATTAATAAAAATTTATTGACATAATTTTTAGTTAATGCAAAGATTATAAATAGTGTTAACTATCCGTAGAGGAGACCCTTGGCAAACGTAATTGTAATAGGCGCCCAGTGGGGCGATGAAGGAAAAGGAAAAATTACTGATTTACTAAGCAAATCAGCAGATGTAGTTGTGCGCTACCAGGGGGGCGTAAATGCTGGCCATACAGTGGTTGTAGAAGGCAAAATATTTAAACTACACTTAATTCCTTCGGGTATCCTTTATCCTGATACTGACTGTATCATAGGCTCGGGAACAGTAATAGACCCCAAGGTTATAATTGAGGAACTAGATCAAGTAGAGGCTTTAGGTATCTCTACAGCTAATTTGATGATTTCTGGGGCTGCTCATGTAACAATGCCTTATCATCGAATGATAGACAAGGCATCGGAAAAACGTCGGGGAAGTAAAAAAATTGGGACTACAGGTAGGGGTATTGGTCCAACTTATGCTGATAAGTCGGAGCGGACAGGAATTCGGATGATTGATTTGGTGAATCCAGATAGATTGAAAGAGCAGATAAATTGGACGGTTAATTATAAAAATGTAATTTTAGAAAAGCTTTATGATCTATCACCCTTAAATCCAGAAGAGGTGGTAAATGAATATTTGAATTTTGCTGACCGCTTAAGACCTCACGTTATAGATGCGTCTTTAAAGATCTACAATGCGATTCAACTTAAACGCAATATTCTCTTTGAGGGGGCCCAAGGGACCCTATTGGATTTAGACCACGGTACTTATCCATATGTGACTTCGTCAAATCCAGTGGCAGGAGGTGCTTGTGTGGGTACTGGTGTGGGACCGACAATGATTGACCGAGTAATTGGGGTAGCAAAGGCTTATACTACTAGAGTGGGGGAAGGGCCGTTTCCTACAGAGGCTAAAGATGAGATTGGAGACTTACTTTGCGATCGCGGAGCAGAATTTGGGACAACTACTGGTCGTAAACGTCGTTGTGGATGGTTTGATGCAGTGATTGGACGTTATGCAGTTAGAATTAATGGTATGGATTGTATGGCGATTACTAAATTGGATGTGCTGGATGGTTTAGAAGAGATTAAGGTTTGTGTAGCTTATGATATGGAAGGTAAGCGTTGTGAAGATTTTCCAGGTAGTGCTATACAATTATCTAAATGCAAGCCTATTTATAAAACATTGCCTGGTTGGAAGGAATCAACTGTTGATTGTAGAAATTTGGAAGATTTACCAAAGCAAGCTTTAGATTATTTGCGTTTTTTGGCAGAGCTGATGAATGTACCTATTGCTATAGTATCTCTTGGAGCTAGTCGTCACCAAACTATTGTGGTGGAAGACCCAATTCATGGACCAAAGCGAGGCCTGTTATATTCTTAATGGTATTTACAGCCTTTCTTAAATGCTCAACCTTGATTTTTAGCTGGTGGTGTATTGCAGTTATTTTGGTTAGGAAAACAGTGGGAGTATCTTGTTCTTCTGTTAGGTATTTTGTTCCTATCCACCATTAGGGGAGGAAGACTACCTATTTTTTTCATAGTAGATCACATATAATGTCCCTTAAAAATTTTGGTTGTAACAGTTATGTCTAAGGAATTTATAGTGGTTTTTACTTTCATTGATACAAGGAAAAATCTATATCTAACAAGGATTTTCAGTAACTGATTTGTAATATTCATTTTTTATATATGGTATCATCAATCTGAAAAGTACTCTTTTTGAATGAAAACATGACTTCCTTTTGCTAAACAATATCTATATCTAAAATTTTGGTATAATAAGTAAGCAAATTAAGAGAAAAAAAGTCAAGATGGAAGTTACAGTAGAATGTCAAAAAAGACCATTAGGAAGCAAAACTAAAGCTTTACGAAGGGAAGGATTAATTCCTGCAGTATTGTATGGTCATCAGCTTACAGAATCAGTTTCATTAACAATTGATATTAAGGAAGCGCAGCAGTTGTTAAAAAATGCTTCTACGAATAAGACTGTTATTGATCTTAAAGTTCCTGAGATTTCTTGGAATGGTAAAACTCTTCTTAGGGAAGTTCAATATCATCCCTATAAATCTGAGATTTACCACCTGAGCTTTTTCTCCATAAGCGATCGCGGAGATACTTAATAAATAATATTAAATCTGTTTGGGAGTAGAGTATTATTAAGAAACCAGGTTGATAGGAGACATACGTTAGTATGCTAAGAAACCTATAGCTAAAGTCAGAAATTTAGTTCACAGCACAGACTAAATGTGAGATAGGTAAGAATGTCTGTGCTAGTAACGGCAACTGCTATAATACAAGACAGGCTTCTATATTTTATTGATACCAATACTACTGGATTTAATATAATTGCGCGTCTATGGGGCTTGGTTATCAAGTCCCTATCGGCTATTATTTCAGGTATCAGTTATTACTTACACCAAATTTCCCAAGTGTAATATAGAATCCAGTTATATAATATATATTTATAATTCTATAATTACTTATTACTTCAATATTCTATCTCCCCACTTTCCCGGGAACCCCATCTCCCCGAATTATACAATAAGTATTCAACCGTATTTGATCTCAGAGGGTATTTTTATCAAGTAATAGCGTTGCTAAATAGGGGGTTAGCTTTTTTATACCTAGACTTGTTGGTCTGAGCTTCCGAGTGAGAGAAACTGTGAAATTCCTTACCTCCCCTTGAAGTTGGAGACCTGAAATACATAATTTTCTTGACTATTTCTTTAAAAGGGGAAGCTAAAACCTTATTTATTATTTACTTTGATATCCTAGCGACATCAAATCAGAGATTATAATGTAAGATTTCCATCTATTAATTAAACAACCTAAGCTGTTCAAAAAACTGAAGGCAGATTAACAAATTATTGCTATTTGCTTGCTTTTTACAGAGAGACTGATATAGTCATTCCGAATAAGAATAAGATACTTTTTCAGCTAAAACCCTTTAAAGCTAGAAAAAACTTGTCTCAATTAATCACCAGAATGACTATAACTGCTCCGTGTCTGTTTAATTGTCGACCGTCGACCGTCGGTGACTATATCAAAAAGTGAATGAGAAATTAGGCATTAATTATTTGTTGAACTTTATCGGCCCAAGACCCTTCTAAACGTGGACCTTGAATTTGTACAACGTTAGAAGCTAGATAATTTCCCCAACGTGCAGCTTGAGTAGGTTCATAACCATGAGTAAGACCATATAACACACCTCCAGCAAAAGCATCTCCTGCACCAACAGTATCGATCGCCGTTGCATTAAACCCAGGTACGGAAGTAATTTGTTTATCCTTAACAACTAAACAACCTTCCTTGCCATTGGTAATAAAAGCTGTTTCTACCAACTCTCCTATACTTTTTGCAGAGTCATCTAAAGAGTCTTTTTTGCAAAAACTACGGGCTTCATCAGCATTACAGAATAATACATCACAATAATCTAAAAGTAATGAACGGAACTCATCAGCGAACATATCTACTAGGAACTGATCTGAGAAGGTAAAACAAACTTTTACTTTTTCATCCTTAGAATATTGCATAGCTTGCTTACAAGCTTCTTTTGTACTGTCTCCAGTCCACAAATAACCTTCTACATAACTATATTTGCAACGCTTAATTTGTTCTACATCAATATCACTAACACTAAGATTTACAGATACTCCCAAATTTGTACACATGGTACGTTCAGCATCGGGGGTTGTCAGTACAACACAAGTACCAGTGGGGTTATCTGCTGTAGGTGCAGGAGGTACATTAAAATCCATTTTAAAGTTGAGCATATCTTGGCGGTATAGTTCTCCGTTAGGATCACTGGCAACTTTTGCCACAAAAATACCTGTTCCTCCACTCTGAGCGAGGGCTATCATGGAATTTGCTGCTGAACCTCCGGAACGCTTTTTTAAAGATATATCTTTTAGTCCTGCCAAAATTCCTCCTTGTTTTTGAGCATCCATAAGAGTCATGCCACTTTTTTGGAGGGAAAATTTGGTGATAAAGTCTTCTTCTACAAGTGCGAGGATGTCAACTAGGGCGTTACCGACACCATATACATCTAATTTTTGGGTGTTTACTGCTGTCATTTATTTTTCTATTATTTAGCCGTCTAGGATAATATCATGTCCTATTCTTGACATCCTCCCGACGCTGCTATACTTGAGACAGCGCGGGATTCCCTAGCATTACTGTTAGGGAGTTTCTGCTTCATAGCACCTGCCTTCCGAGATTTATTCTCTTCCGGTTTTACGGTCGCTCCACAGACTGACACTGCTAGTCCCGCAGCCAAAATGTTTATGCTTGCGTTTATGTCCCGATCATGGTGGCTACCACATTCAGGGAAATCCCAATCTCTAATATTTAGAGGTAATTTCTCTACTACATAACTACAATTAGAACAACCCTTAGAACTGGGAAAATATCTATCAATTTTAATTAATTCCAGTCCATACCACTCAGCTTTGTACTGTAATTGCTTGGCTATTTCTCCCCAGTTAGCATGAACTGATAGCTATTGCTAACAAGTGATTCTTGACCATGTTACTTGTAGCTAAATCCTCAATTACTATTGTTTGGTTTTCTCTTATTAGTTGAGTAGTTAGCTTATGGGTGTAGTCTAGTCTTGAATCTTTAATCAAGGCATGTATCCTAGCTACTTTAAGTCGAGTTTTCTGACAATTATTAGACCCTTTGGCTTTTCTGCTCAGAGACTTCTGAGCGAACCTCAGTCTTTTGTGCAACTTTTGAAGATTATTTTGATTGGGCACTTCTTCTCTATCGCTGGTAGTCAGTAAGCTGATCATGCCCAAGTAAATGCCTACTTGTTTCTTAGTCGGATTGAGTCTCAAATCTCTGGTGTCATTAATTCTCAAAGATATAGACCATCTACCACTAGGATCAAGTTTGACAGTGATTTTACTAGGCATACAACCTGGTGGTAATTGCCTGATCGATCTAATAGATAAGGGTTCTAAACACTTAGCTAAATAGACTTGGCCATCTTTCCACTAGAAGGCTGCCTTAGTAAACTCAGCACTACCACCGTTGCGCTTTTTTTTGAAGTTAGGATATTTAGTCCGCCCGCTAAAAAAGTTGGTGAAAGCAGTTTGTAAATGTTTTAAGCCTTGCTGGAGTGGTACACTACTTTGACTCAGAAAATCTAAATCTTCCTGTTTTTTCCAGTTCGTCAGCATAGCTGAGGTTTGTTTGTAACCTACTCGTTCCTGGTGTTTATACCAGGCTTGAGTCCTGACGGCTAAGGCAAAGTTGTAGACTAAACGTACGCAACCCAATGTTCTCCTCAGCGGACTTTCCTGTTGAGGAGTTGGGTAAAATCTAAATTTGTATGCTTTTTCAACCATTTACTGCCTACTTTTCAACATTCATACTTTAACAGATTATTTGTAAAACTGCAAGATTTATTAGCATTCATCCCGACGCTCCCCTATGGAAGAGCGCGGGTCTTCTGCCAACATTTAGATAAAATTAAAAGTCAAAAGTAAGAATATTTCATAATTTTTTCTCTAGGAATAATATGCTTGGAGTTGGTAGATGTAGGTATGATGATGAAAGAATGTGATCGCTAAGTAGTTAGAAGTTTTTGAGTTAATGGTATGGGAATATCTCTGAATTTAAGAAGGGTGAATTAATAATTTCACTGAATATCCCAGCATAATTTCCAACTTAGAGTAACAAAGGGTTTTTCGTTTGAGGCAAGCAAGATAATGATGGAGCTTGGTATTTTCTCCCTCAACTCTGGTCATGTAGGTTTTGCTGACAATTGGTTGCTGTCAAGAATAAATTTGGGATAAACTTTCGAGCCATTAGTGATGTAAAGGTAGTATTTCCAGAAGGCTACAATTTCACACAATGGTTGAAAGGTTTCGGCATTATGTTGTCTGAGCCTGAGTACCCATCCTAAAATGCTTGGTCGATAAAGTATCTAGCGCTGTCGAGAGGTAAATTTTGTTTTTTTTGACCCAAGGTTTCCAGTTCATCTAATTCTCTGTCTTTGGGAATTGTTTCCAGTTCATAAGCGCTAGGCAATAATTCTCTTACTTACTTGTTTAATCAAATGATAGTTGTCATATGACTTATGCTTTTAACTTTTCCAATTGCTTTCAAAGCCATACTTTAATGTACATAGTTAGGTATTTATTTTTTAGCTCATCGTATGGAAATTTTTTGTATTTGATAACATTTTAAAAACTGTCTTTGATAATTAACACAGATATAATTGTGTTTTATTTTCTTTTATCTCTTTTTGTTAACTTTAGTTGATTGACATTCAGGAAATTGCATTAAAGTGCACTTATAAGAGTTTTTTGGAAATATAATACTAGAATTTACCAACGCAAATTTTTCCTTCAACTATCCATTGAATAAGAGCTTGTAGACTTGCTTTTTTTCTATATAAATCATCTAAAACAATAAAATTATGCACTATGATTTTTTTCATTAAAACATTGTTTAACATTTTAGTTTCGAGAACTAAACAATTATTTTACATGCATATTTTTTTCCACAAAGCTTATATTTTTTTATTAACAATATCTATTACTTATTTTCTCTAAAACTAGGGTTTTTATAACCAAACATAGTGACTATAATTATCCTTTTTTTTCTAAAATAAAATGACAAAGATTAAATTTATTTAATCATTTCCACAAAAACTTATACAATCTTTCTATAATCTTTAGTATCATAATTTTTTATATCAATAAATACTAAATTATTTTCCAATAAAAAATCCAGCCTAGAGCAGTGGTAGCCGCGCCATAAAGAAAAGGAATATTTTTATTATCTTGTTGATTATATATATTTTTTAGCAGCCACCATTTCTACAAAAACATTCTCTTAAAACACCAAATATCTTTTCATTTTTAGTTTTTACAATAACAACTACAGGAGTATCTAAATAAAGTTGTTCAGGAGATTTACTAATAATAAAATTACAAACTCTATTCAATTCTTTCTCCTTATCAACTGCAAAATCTATACCCTAGAAAAAAATTATTTGAAGTTGTTTCTTAATCTCCAGTAAGATATTAATAATTATTAGCTTCAAATTTACTTTTTCTATAGCGATCGCTATAGCAATAGATACATTGTTTTTAATATCTTAACTCAGAAACTACTAATCTCTACAGGTTTAACTTGAGAAAATAAGTATTCTGTGTATACAATTTTAAACTTAAACTCAGACTTGACTTTTTTTTAATTTAAAGTCACTATATGAGATTTTCCTATTAACTACTACAAATCATTTTATAGTAATTCTAAATCTTGCATATAAAACCACTAGCTTTCTCAAAATATAGCTCCTGTTCCTTTCGCTTCCTACCTCATACTTTATATTCGCCCATTTATTTCACTGTTTAAATCGAATTGCTATATATCCTGAATTATACTCTTAATTAACAATCAAATATTATCAAAAAATATTGATTTATAACATAATTACAAGCAGTATAAAAACCTGAAATTATTAGAAAATATTCATGGTATTATATCCAGGTAATTAGTAATAACAAGCTTTTTCCCTTCTGCTTTCTGCCAGGAGCTTTCAAAGTATAAATATTCAACCGGACAAGATATGACACGAACTCCTCACGACCAATTTGCCAAACAATATTTAGAAGAGTTGCTAACTTTATTAGGTAAAGTTGAAACCAGTCGGGATGTTGCCAGCGAAGTCCGGGAAATAGATGTATATTTTATCCCTGTCATTCCACCGCCAAACGACCCTAAAATTTTAGGGTTATTAGGCCAAATGGCAGCAACTGCTTCTATATATGAACCATTTCGCAATCAACCACAACGACTAGAAATACTAGACTGCCAAGCAAAACTCAACTTTGTTATTAATCAGCAAAAACGTAAATCTAGAAGAGAAAATACTTCCTATTCTGAAACAGAGTGGCCATTACTGTGGATTTTATGTCCCTCCTGTTCTGCCAAATTAATAGACGGCTTTGGTGCCCAACCAGACCTAGAGGGTAAATGGCCTCAAGGTGTTTATTTTTTGCCAGAATTTCAAAACACGGCCATTATTGCAATTAATCAACTACCTATCAATCAGGATACTCTTTGGTTGAGGGTTTTGGGAAAAAGCCAAACACAAGAGCAAGCTATTTCAGAGTTAGAAGCTCTACCAAGAGGCAACCCACTCCGAGAAAATCTAACTGAACTTCTAGCAAGTTGGCACGTCACAATTCAATTCAGAGAAAATATAGATAAAGATGACCAGGAGTTACTAATGAAACTTTCACCTGTATATTTACGTTGGCGCGAAGATACCTTGGAGCAAGGCCGCCAAGAAGGTCGCCAAGAAGGTCGCCAAGAAGGCCGCCAAGAAGGTCGCCAAGAAGGTCGCCAAGAAGGCCGTCAAGAAGGCCAACAGACGATAAAACGACAAATGATTGAAAATTTCTTCAATGTCCGGTTTGGTTCCTTTGAACCAGAACTTTTGGCCATTATTGAACCAATGTTGCAATTATCTCCAGAGGAGTTAACTCCTTTATTATTAACTGCTTCTCGTGAGGAATTGTTTGAGAGATTTGGCAAGTAATTATTTCTAAATACTAGGCAAATATTAATTCTTTTCGCAATCAACCACAAGGACTAGAAATACTAAACTGCCAAGCAAAACTCAACTTTGTTATTAATCAGCAAAAACGTAAATCTAGAAGAGAAAATACTTCCTATTCTGAAACAGAATGACTGTTACTGTGGATTTTATGTCTTTCCTGTTCTGCCAAATTAATAAACGACTTTGGCGCCGAACCAGATCCAGAGGGTAAATGACCCACAGGTATTTAGGGTTTGCTTCTTAAACCAAAAAGTATTGAGACATGAAGGTTTTAGAATTTTTAAACTCGAAAAAAGTGTCTAGTTTTCGGTTGTAGGGAGGTTCGCATTTTTGTTATGCAACTTCTCTACTTCTCATCCTGGGAGATATTAGTGGTAGGTTCTCTACTCCTAAAAAAGACTTTTTCAGCAAGCCTTATTTATTTTTTGCCAGAATTTCAAAACACGGCCCCTATTCCAATTAATTAATTACCCATCACACACTCCGAGAAAATTTAACCTAGCTTCTAGGAAGTTGGCACATCACAATTCAATTCAGAGAAAATATAGATCAAGATGGTTAGGAGTTACTAATAAAACTTTCACCTGTATATTTACCTTGGCGGGAAGGTACCTTGGAGAAAGGTAGCCAAGAAGGCCAAGAGACGATAAAACGACAAATGATTGAAAATTTCTCCAATGTCCAGTTTAGTTCCCTGCACTCATAACTATTGGCCATTATTGAACCAATGTTCTAGTTGTCTTTAGAAGAGTTGACTTTTTTGTTATTGAATGCTTTGAGGGAATAGTTGTTGGAGAGATTTGGCGAATAGTTATTTCTTGGTTCCTCAAATTAATTATAAAATTATCAATGATAGTAGACAAATATTGATCCTATTTGTCTACTTTAATTAGACTATTTTGCTATTTTTATTAAATATTAACAACGATTTGTCATGTGTTTTATATAATCCATAAATATAGGTTTAACAATAAATAAAATCTGGCTTTTTTCTATGATTTTCTCTATCAAATTTCGTCTTTCTAAGGATAGTAATGTTTGAAATAATTCTGATGATGATAATTGAGATTTTTCTAATAATTGGGAAAGTGAAACAGATTCTGCTGCTTGGCTAAGTTGGGATAGTAATTATTTTTCTAATTCAGACAACCTTTGAAAATGCTGCTGTAAAATATTAGTTAATTCATTATATAAAAAGAGCGGTTGATAACTTAAATATTGAGCTACGCTTCTACAAAATAAATTTTTGATTGTCTTTCCTAGTAATTTTAACCATTGGGGATTACTTTGATAGAAATTTATCAACTATTGCCATTTTTATTATCTAATAATACTTGATTTTTTTAGCATTTAATGATCTACCTTTTCTGTTAAAACAGTTAAATGAAATAAATGTACTGGTAAGTCTTTATCTGTAAAGTTGAAATTTTATAAATGTGTTTTTTAACTATTAAGAATTAAACAACTATTTTGAGTAAGTTAGTCGATAATTTCAAGTAGGTTTATATAGTTTTCAATTCTTGGTTTATAGTTACCGAAAAGTTGCTTACTTTTTAGTATTTTTTGTAGGTCATTGAGAATAATTAGACAACGCATCTCCCGTAATTTTTATATCAGCATTAACGTTTAGTAATAGTTTTCAATTCTTGGTTTATAGTTACCGAAAAGTTGCTTACTTTTTAGTATTTTTTGTAGGTCATCGAGCATAATTAGACAACGCATCTCCCGTAATTTTTCATCAGCATTAACGTTTAGTATCGGTGTTATTTGGGAGGTTTATTTCTGTTACGTTGGAGATAGTTTCAATTAAGTTTTTGAGGGTTATGTTTAGGGGTGGAGATGTGCGGAGGGTATGCCAGATGATGTTGTCGAAATTAGATTCTATGTCAGGGATGAGATGACGAATAATGGTGCTTTTACTGACACCGCTTATTCCTGAAATGGCGATAAGACGACAATGATGTTTGAGTATCCAGGTTTTGAGGGTAGTAAGTTCGCTGGAGCGATCGTAGAATGTTTTTTTGATATCTGGTGCGTCTCTGAGGTCTAGTTTTGGCAGTGGGATTTTATTTTTGTTTATTGTTTGTTTAGTGGGTAATTTTTGTTGGGTTTCTTCTAGAGATGTGGTGTTATCTATGCAGAAATTAATATTACCTTTTGCATAATTACTTTATCCAAAATTAAATACACTTGAAACATGAGAAACTTGATATCTTTTCATCGCAGTGAGTAAATTTGACTTACGGATTTTTTCATTTAATTCCTGGGAAATAAGTTTTCATAAATTTGAAGTGAAATTATCAATATGAAATTTAGTGCAATGGTATTCTTGAGCAATATTTAAGTATTTTTCCCCTTCCATTGAAATAAATAACAAACTCGAAGTCTGCAACGAGTATAAAAATATGATCTATTTAGTTAGGGCAAAGTCTGAATTTTATCTAATAGCTGGAGATAGAAAGTATTGCTCTCCATACGGCTGAAGAATAACAGCATTAAAAGTTAGAGGATGGATTTCGATTTTCTTCTAAAAAATGTAAATTTTTTCTACTTTGTCATTAGGTCTTAAACGTCCAAAATATTCACAGTATTTAGGTATAGAAAGCTCTCTAGATATAAGGAATTATGACAATAAAACTTTTCCTCTACAATACATAACAAGTTATAAAAATTATAAATGAGCTAACACTAAAAAAACATCATTTTGTGTGAATAATCTAGGTTTTAATTTATATTCTAAAGGTCATCAAATAGCAGGTCATAGCTGTCTTCGTAATAAACCTGAAGGTACATATCTTGTTATATTTAAGCCAGTTTTTTCTATTAAAAATTTGTGTCACTAATAAGGTTGTTAATTTATCTTCTAGAAATTATCAAAAAACAGAAACCATAATTTGTCCTGGTGATAATGTAAATAAAAAATCTGCCTTATATGAAGTGACGGACTTTGTTCAATTTGAGCAAGTTTATCCTTAGAAGGATAAAATAGTTTTTCACTAGATTTAGTTATGGTAGACAAATTTTTACGAACCTATATCAACAGCAAAATTTCTGATATTTGCCTACCCTAATTATTACTTTAATATCTAATTACAAACACTTAATTGAACTAACCATTTCCACAAAAATTCTAATAATCTTTCTCGAATTTTTAATATAGTAATTCTCTGCATCAATAAACACTACATTCTTTTCCAATTTCAAAAATTTCCAAACATAACCAGTAGTCACTACACCATAAATAAAAGAAACATCTTTACCATCTTGTTTATTATATATTTCTACAGCAACCATTTCTGCAATACATTTTCCTAAAACACTAACAATATTTTCACTTTTAGCTTCTACAAGAACAACTACAGGAGTATCTAAATATAATTGTTTCGGAGATTGACTAATAATAAAATCACAAAATTCATTCAACCCTTTATCCTTATCAACTGAGAAATCTATACCAGAGAAAAAACTGATTTGAAGTTGTCTTTTAATCTCCAACAAAATATTAATAATTATTAATTCGGAACTAGCTTTTTCCGTAGCGATCGCTAAAGCAATAGGTACATTTTTCTTTAACGTCTCATCCAAAAGATACTAATTTATACAGGTTCAACCTGAGAAAATAAATCTTCTGTTTCTATAATCTTTAAATTCAACTCAGTTTTGACTTTTATATGACATTTTACCTATTCCTGATTTCCTAAATCAGAATTTTTTTATTAATTATCAATAATTTTATCTCGTAAATTCTACTCTTAATTACCCATAAAATTTCCTGTAAAAAAAATGCTGATTTATAACATTATAAGAAACCGGGTTTATGACTATAATTACTCTTAGAAAATTTCTTCGTTCAACCCGGTTTCTCTGTAAGTTAAGAGCGATAGCTTGTCTAAACTTTAAATTTCTCAGTTATCCGTTTCATCGCTTCATTAACATTTTCCCGACTATTAAAACTAGAAATGCGGAAGTAACCTTCACCTGCAGCACCAAAGCCGGAACCGGGAGTTCCCACAACATTACAATTTTGCAACAGCTTATCGAAAAAATCCCAACTCGACAAACCTGTAGGAGTCTGCACCCAAACATAAGGCGCATTTACCCCACCATAAACAGTTAAACCTGCTGCTTGTAACTGAGAGCAGATAATTTTCGCATTCTCTAAATAAAATTGGATCAACCCCTTAACCTGTGCTTTCCCTTCTTCGGAGTAAACTGCCTCTGCACCTCGCTGCACAATATAAGAAACTCCATTAAATTTAGTAGACTGGCGACGGTTCCACAATTTCCATAATTCTACATCGCTACCATCAGCAGCTTTCCCTTTCAGAGTTTTGGGTACGACAGTCAACGCACAACGAGTACCTGTAAAACCAGCATTCTTGGAAAAGGAGCGAAATTCAATGGCACATTCTTTTGCTCCTTCTATCTCATAAATAGAATGAGGAAGACTGGCATCGGTAATAAATGCTTCGTAAGCAGCATCGAATAAAATAATGGCATCATTCGCTCTAGCATAATTTACCCATGTTTGCAAATATTCTTTAGTGGCAGTCGCACCAGTAGGGTTATTGGGAAAACACAAATAAATCAAATCTACCTTTTGAGTAGGAATTTCCGCAGTAAAATTATTTTCCGCTCTTATTGGTAAATAAACTAAACCCTCATACTCCCCTTTCTCATTTACAGCACCAGTGTTACCCGCCATTACATTCGTATCTACATACACTGGGTATACTGGATCAGTCACCGCAATAGTATTATTATTACCAATAATATCTAGAATATTACCACTATCACACTTAGATCCATCAGAAATGAAAATTTCCGAGGCATCAATATCACATCCTCGCCCCTGAAAATCTTGAGCAGCAATTTTTTCGCGCAACCAAGCATAACCTTGCTCTGGGCCATAACCCTTAAAAGTTGAGCGATCGCCCATTTCTGCTACAGCTTTAGTCATAGCCTGAATACAAGCTTTTGGCAATGGCTCAGTTACATCCCCAATACCCAATTTAATGATCTGGGCTTCCGGGTGTGCTTCAGCAAATGTATTAACTCGTCTAGCTATTTCTGGAAATAAGTATCCGGCTTTAAGTTTGAGGTAGTTATCGTTAATTGTTGCCATGGTAGATTAATAAAAGTCACCTGTAACAGTATCTCAAATTATCCTAACCTTTGTTAATTAGGCAACATTACTTTTGGTTCTCGTAAAACCCAACCATTCAAACCAGTAATTTTTTCTGGTAATTCTTGCAGATGAACAACTCTCATCGTTTTCAGATCATAAGTAGTATAAAAACTCTGATTTAGTTCTAGGTTAATATCCAAAACAGTCAAAGTATTTCTAGGGGGTAAATTACTATTAAGTAAAACACGAGGTCCGCTACCTAAAGCACCAGTATGTAGCAATTTTAAATTACCCTTATAACCAGGAAAATAAGCATGATGATGACCGCTAATATATAGATGTACATTATATTTTTCTAACAGGTTTTGTAACTTCTCAGTTTCAGTCAAAACATCACCAAACTTATTTTTACCAACTGCCACAGCATAGAGAGGTAAATGTCCCATGACAATTCTCATCTTTGCTGTTTGTGCTTGACTACTTGCCAGACTTTTTTTTACCCATTCTAATTGTTTAGTAGGAATATCAAATGTAGAAGCATCCCAAATTAAATAGAAAATTTCTTGATGAATAAAACTGTAATAAAAAGGAAATCCATCTGCTTCTAAAAAATTTATGTTTAAATCATTTTTATGTTTTATCCAATAAATTTGTGCTTGTATACGTTCTTTTTCATACATATATCCATCCCCAGATTTTTTAAAATAACCAGAAGCATCATGGTTACCCATAGTCATACAAAAAGGTTGTTTAGCTTGACGTAATGGTTTCGCAATATAGCGATCAAAAGCTGACCACATATCTTCAATATTTTCTTCAGTAAGTGATAGTTTTTGTCCGGCAATCATATCACCTGCGCAAAGTAATAAATCTGGCTGCAATTCAGGAATTAGAGTCATAGTTTTTTCAACTTGTATTTGGTAAGTTGTAGAGCCATAACTACTGTTTAAATCGCTAATAACTACTAGTCGAACTTCTCCTCGCTTAGGGGCAAATATTCCTTTAGTAGCTGGTGCTGAAGGAGTAGGAATTTCTGAGGAATAAACAGGGGCATTTGCAGTAGTTTTAGAATTAACCTTTTTAAGCTTTGTAGTTGGAGTTTGCTGTAAATTATTGTAGGAATAAAAAGCTAATCCTAATCCGCTACTGAGAGAAATTAGGAAGTAACGACGGTTGAATTTCATTTTTTTTTATTCAAAATTAATTGGCTTAATTGTTACCTATCAATTCATAGTCTCAAAACTTTTACCGTACAGGAATTTCAAGAAAATATATCAAATCCTATAATCTCAGTCTCAAAAATGACAAACTCAGAAATGGGATTAGCCAACTTAATAAAAAACATAGAAAAACAAATCAATGGTTACTATAAATAATAGAATAGCCATAGTGCTAGGTAGAAAATTCACAAAAGAGTCAGATTAGCTAAAGTTCCTATAATTATTTATGCCAATATTTACCTATAAAAAGAAGTATTTTTTATGTTAAAATAATCTAACAAAACAACCATTTAAAAATCATCTTTCATTAATCAAATAAAATCAAGTAATACTTATTTATAGGAGAGTTGGTAATTACTTTTAAAAAATTTATATAGTTAAGCAATTTCTTTGGCTACTTTAATAGTTAATTTAATGGTTAATTTAGTTGCACCAAAGTTAGTTTTCATCATCATTAACTTGTTTTTTAGTTCAGTATTAACGGTTTTAGGAACTAGAGAATTAGGATAGGAAACACAAAAATTATACCTATACTTCAGCAACTCCAATTTAATGACTTTTTTTTCTGTTTATTTCAAACAATACTCCGATAAATGAGCCAAATATACCTCCAAATATAGCTCCCCAAAGAGGAATAAATAACGGACTTAAACAAATATAAACTTCCTCTAAGCCATCATCACAATTGAGAGGTTGAATTTTTTCACGAGCTACAATAAAAAAAATAACTGTCATTAAAAGTGAAGTGAAAGTAGCTACATTAAATACTCTCATTGTACACCTAGATTTGGTAATTAAGCCAGTAATTGCACCAACTACTCCTCCAGTAGTACCTCCAATAATAACACCTAAACAAGCACAAAAAACTGAAATAAACCATACAAAAATTACGGGAAGGATACTACTCATAAAATTATCCTGATCTTTTTTACTAGATATTAATGGGGAGATTGGGGAATAGAGAAATTCATTAAGGGTGAGGTAAAATGAGCTGCGAGCAAGATGCTTGAACTACAAAGGTTTTGCATTTTTATTTTATATACTAAATATACTAAAAACTGACTATTACCATGGAACCGAACTACAGGTAAAGATATAAAGTTTCCTGAAAAACTAATAATCAGAGCAATAAATTTTGTTTCTTAGTTTGGGTATATAAATCCTGAGGGTATCGTATTAAAAATATTTATTATTTTAACATAATAACCCTCTATACCTTAATAGAATTTAAATATGATTCCAATTCCCAAAAATAACCCAAAAACTTGCTCAAAACTTGATTTATTAATCAGTAAGTAAGTAAGGGCAATTTTTTTAGGTATTTGACGCCAATAGCTAAAATATCTTATGTCAATTCCTATACATTAATCCTATACTTTAGGTACCACTTGAGTTATTAAATGATTAACATAAGCAGAATAACTTTATTGTACGGTAAACTCTCTCAAATTATATTAATTTTTAAATATTCTACGGACATTTCATGAAGCTTTCATAATCTGGAGAGATCTAGTTTAAGAATAGGTAATCTCCTAAAGATATAGGTTGAAAAGTCTTTGCTCAATAATATTATTTTTTAACTATACTGTCTATTTCTTACTCCTGACTATCAATAAAATATAATAATACTTTTGATGTTTGTGATATTTCCATAAAAAAATTAGTTGCTAGTGGAAAAATTTGTTACTAACAACCAACTATTAACTATTAACAAATCAATATCAACCTAGGGTAAAAAAGCAGGTAAAGAAAGTTGAGGTTTAGTTTTTGATTGATGACTATTACCATCAGTATCAGGATGCTCCGGAGATAATAATAATTGACGAATCAAACGAGCAAGCGCCCGTTGAGTTAAACCACCTGCTACTTGTTGCCCCATCCTTTGCATCTCTGGTTTACCTAATATATTTGGTATCAACTGTACTAACTCCATAGCATCAAAACCAGGAGTATCTTGAATAATTTTCCAGATATTTTTAATATGTTCTGTTCTCTTTTCTTCTTGGGGATTTCTAGATGTAGCAATTGAAGTTTTTTCTACTTTTATACCTAACCACTTACTTACCTTAGTTCTGGCGTTAATCAATGTATTTATTGATGCCAAATCCAGACCATTTATGAGCTCGTTAACTAAATGAACTCGAATAAAATCTCCCCGTTCAGATAATAAGAAATCTAGAGCTTGATCTAACACTTTGCTAATCTCATAATCATCACTATTACTAGCATTTTTTAAAAGATTTTCTAACCTATTCCAACGAAAATTGCCATCTTTAAAAAGTAAATCTTTTAGAGAATTTCTCAACTCAGGAGAAGTGTCAGTTAATAAACGTTTAGCTACATAAGGATAAGCTTTACTCAATACTTTAAAATTAGGATCGACATTAATAGCAATACCTTCTAAAGTTACCAAAGAGCGAATAATCAAAGCATAATAAGCAGGCACACGGAATGGATACTCATACATTAAAGCCGATAATTGGTCTGTAATACTCTTAAAATTAAGTTCTGCCACACTTGCACCAAGAGCATTGTTGAAAACACCAGTTAATGCTGGAATAATAGGAGTTAAATCTGTTTCTGGAGTTAAAAACTCGAGCTTTACATAATCCTGAGCTAAACCTTCAAAATCACGATTTACCAAGTGTACAATTGCCTCTAATAAACCATATCGCTGATAAGGTTTAACCTCACTCATCATGCCAAAATCTAGGTAAACTAATTTACCATCTGGACTTGCTAATAAATTACCAGGATGAGGATCAGCATGAAAAAAACCATGTTCTAATAGCTGTCTTAAAGAACATTGTACACCAATTTCTATGAGATATTTCGCATCAATATTTTTTTCCTTTATAGCTTCCAAATTAGTTAGCTTAGTACCCGTTATCCACTCCATCGTCAACACACGACGACCTGTATATAGCCAATAAATTTTAGGAATATAAATATCTTTCAGATGACCGTAGAGCTCTTTAAATTTTTCAGCATTTCGACCCTCTTGAGTATAATCCATTTCCTCAAATATTCGAGTCCCAAATTCATCCATTATAGCTACTAAGTCACTACGGAGTCGCTGAATATTTTTATTTGCCCAAATAGCTAATGTTCTTAATATATAAATGTCTAAAGCAATGCTTTCTGCTAAACCAGGACGCTGTACTTTTACTGCTACTATTTCACCTGTTTTTAATTTGCCTTTATATACTTGTCCAAGGGAAGCAGCAGCTATAGGATCTGGTGTTAATTCTGCGTAAACTTCTTTTGGAGGAAAACCTAATTCTTCTTCTATAAAATGATAGGCTACTTCATTGGGAAAAGCAGGTAATTGGTCTTGTAATTTGGTCAACTCATCCAAATATACTGGAGAAGCTAGATCTGGTCGAGTAGATAGAGCTTGTCCTACTTTAATAAAAGCAGGACCCAGATTTGTTAAAATTCCTCTTAACCAGATTGCCCTTTTTCTTTCATTTTTAGCGGCGTTACCAGTAACTTTGTCCAACCACCAGTTAAAAGCAAATAAGACAAAGGTCCATAATATATCTATTCGTCGTTTCCAGACTTGCAAAGGACGTTTACTGTAAAAGGCTGTAATTACTTCTGGATCATAACGTGGGGTATTTGTATTACTTTCTGCTGTCTGAGTCGAACTTTGAGACTTAAGGGTATCTCTATCTATATTTTTTAGTTGCATTGCCTCAACTTCTAATATGTCTAATTTTTGGCTACTTGAATTGAAGTCTTCTTGGTGAGCTCCAGATGATATTGTTTCTAAATTCATAAAATTTTAGAAAAATTTAACAATGTCATTAAATATTGTAACAACATCCCTACCTTTTCATGGAAGTTAAAAGTTAAAAGTAATACTTTATACCACAAGTCACAAAAAAGAATGTACATCCAATCAATAAGAAAAGCTGATTGATCAAGTAAATATTAAAAAGCTGAATTCCTTTTATACTTATTATTTTACGAGTTATCGTCCAGTTAGACCAAAATTACTCAAAGCGAAGATAGTTATATCTATCCCGATCTCCCTTTTTTTCAACAAGATTTATTCCAACTTCAGTATGACCTGAGTTTGTTATAAATCAATTTCCTACCATTTGTAACAAACATTTAGAACTACTTGGCATGACAGGCTTGAAATTCTGTAAAACAGTATTTCAAATTTAAAAGTAACAGGTAAAATCAAGTTTTTTTTGCCTCAAATTCAATAAGAAATACCAATGATTTTAGATTTTGATTTATTATAAAAAAAACTATTAATGAACTTGATTATCGACTGGCTTATTCTCCTTGTGGGGATATAAATTTCTCGTGTGGGAAATTCGTGGTGTTGCTCCATGATTGAATTATGCTTGCTTGAATACTCATTGAGCATTTCCATAAGGAGACACCATAACTTTTTACTTAGATATACTGGCAGCAGTTAATTAGTTGTTGATTTCATTCTAATGCTATAATTAAAATAAACCATATTAAATAAACATAATATTAATTATAAATGGTGGATAATAAATCTAAAAATTGTACAAAAGTAACTGAATTAAGTTATACTATGAAACGGAAATTCGCAGGTATTACTCATACAGGTAATGTTCGCTCAATTAATCAAGATTCTTACTATATAGATCCTGAAGGAAAATTTTTTATTGTTGCTGATGGTATGGGAGGACACACAGGTGGTCTAGAGGCAAGTACAATTGCTACAGAAGTAATTAAAACTTATCTCGTTAATTCTTGGCAGGATACTATCGAATCAACCTATTTGCTAAAATCTGCCTTTATTAAAGCAAATAAAGCTATTATAGATGACCAGCAAAAATCCCCTGAACTTTCTGATATGGGTACAACAGTAGCAGTAGTTATCTTCCGAGAGGAAAAATATTGGTGCGCAAATATCGGAGACTCTCGTATCTATAGACTTCGAGACAAAACACTAACACAAATTACAGAAGACCAAACCTGGGTAGCTCAGGCAGTGAGGAATAATTTGATAACTCCAGAGCAAGCTAGAACTCATCCTTGGCGTCATGTACTTTCCCAATGTTTGGGTAGGAAAGATATGGGTCAGATAGAACTCTTACCTTTAGATGTTCAGCCGGGCGATCGCCTCTTACTCTGCAGTGACGGACTAACAGAGGAGTTGCCTGATTCTATTATTACTCAATTATTAAGTTCTAATAAAGATAGTCAAACTATCGCTGAAGAATTATTAGATACCGCTAAGGATAAAGGAGGTCGTGATAATATTACAGTGCTAATTGTAATTGTGGAAGTTGAAAAATGACCAAGGTTATTGGTTTGATAAGTGGTACTTCCGTAGATGGTATAGATGCAGCTTTGGTTGATATTACTGGAAGTCAAACAAATTTAACAGTTGAATTACTCACAGCACTTACTTATCCCTACCCAGATAATTTGCGATCGCAAATTCTTGATATTTGTTCCGGTGCATCTATCTCAATAGCTGAGTTAGCTGAACTTAATGATACTATTGCTCAAGAATTTGCGACGGCAGCATTAATAATTAACCAGAAATATGCTGTGAATGCAGAACTAATTGGCTCTCACGGTCAAACTGTGTATCATCGTCCACCATCTCAACAATTAGGCTATAGTCTACAGTTAGGTCGTGGTGAGGTTATTGCTAATTTAACTGGAATTACTACCATTAGTAATTTTCGGGCTGCTGATATTGCAGCCGGAGGTCACGGTGCCCCCTTAGTTCCTTGTGTTGATGTTCATTTACTGGGTCACCCAAAATATACTCGATGTGTACAAAATTTAGGTGGAATTGGTAATGTGACTTATCTAAAAAATCAACCCTTTTGGGGAAGTCAAAATTCAATCCCCCCTTTACCTGTTTATATGGGGAAAGTCAAAAGTAAAAAAAAAGAGGAATTAGTAACAACCTTAGCTGATACTCAAGGAGTTTTAGGTTGGGATACAGGACCGAGTAATACATTATTAGATTTAGCAGTACAACAGCTTTCTCAAGGAAGTAAAACCTACGACAAAAATGGAGAATGGGCAGCTACTGGCAGACCATGCCAAGAGTTAGTAGAAATATGGTTAAAACAAGACTTTTTTCAACAGAAACCCCCAAAGTCTACGGGACGAGAATTATTTGGTAAGGACTATTTATTAAAATGTTTTAGTGATGGGGAAAAATATCATTTAAGTGCTTCTGATATATTAGCAACTCTCACAGAATTAACAGCAGCTTCAATTAATCATAGCTATAGAAATTTCTTACCAAATTTGCCAGACCAAATATTATTATGTGGCGGTGGTAGTCATAATTTATATTTAAAAAAACGGATAGAGAATTTATTAGCACCAATACCGGTAATGACCACTGCTGAAGTAGGTATAGATGTAGATTTTAAAGAAGCGATCGCTTTTGCAATTTTAGCTTATTGGCGTTCCTTAGAAATTCCCTGTAATTTGCCAGAAGTTACAGGAGCAAAATCTCAAGTTATGTTAGGGGAAATTCATCAACCAATTACAAGGAATAAGGGAATAGCAGAATAGGGAAGTAGGGGAAATAGAGAATAGGATTAATCTCTAAGGTTGTCTAATTTAATTAGGGCTAGCTGATTAATTATCAAAGTATTGACAGATAAAAGCTTGACCCTTTGAGACCTGAAAAAAGTTTCAGCTTTTGAGTTACTCAAGTTCAGATCAGTTAGCACTGACCTTAGGCACTCATCATTGTCAACTATAGTCGTTTTAATTAAGATTGAAACAAAAA
>ENA-UENU01000026-UENU01000026.1-marine-metagenome-genome-assembly--contig:-NODE-26-length-45949-cov-178.448972_pt1 | contig 45949 bp, 32 predicted proteins | sample MGYA00237877_ERZ529326 | MGnify/ENA primary metagenome ERZ529326 (study PRJEB26372, sample SAMN05368344) | marine metagenome | biome: cultured habitat; feature: ocean water; material: water; isolation... | reverse complement strand
ATTCTGGAAAAACAATATTCTGGAAAAATAAGATTCTGGAAAAATAATATTTAGGTATTATCGAAACGAAAACCCGAAATTTTTCATGGTACTAATTTGATAACAAATATATTTATATTTTCCCTATCGGAAGTAACTATGGTTAGCGATCGCTCTATCAGTTAGTTCTCAGAAAAAAACCGAAATAACTCATTACCACCAGTAGAGTCAGTAACAAAATTAAACTTAGTAATTATGAATTATTTTTCAACTGCCCTAATGCCTGAAAAATCAAGAAATTTTCTCATTTGTTCAAACTTTTTATCTAACCCTTAAATCGTGATTTTTTTTTCTCATTTTTCATAAAACCTACGAACACTTAAAAATCATTAACTTCTCCCTAAAAATCTCTATTTAATAAGAAAATCTTGACTTTTATTGAATAAATTATCAAAACTATAGTGGGCAATATGAAAAAGTTTATACTGATTCACCTTTTCCCCCAAACAAGCAAAGTCATTACCCTGATATTGCTAATCTTACTTCAGAATTAGAGACAGAATTTGGCAATAAAAAAGTCTGACCTCAAAGTTTTCTAATAAACTCTAAAACTATTTATTCTACATATTTAGCTGAAGATACTATTGCCAAAATTTCAAGCTTCCCGCTTTAGTAAGAAATACCGTTTCACTACAAAACACAAAAATGCAGTTTTGCGCCCAAAAAGCCAACTGATAACTGATAGCTGAAATATCTAATAAGACATCAGTGTCACAAAAAATTATACAAATACTTTATTTTATGAATAATCAAATTTTGAAGAAAAAATTACAAGAAAAAATCAAAAATATTCAAACTAGAAATGATGGTTCTCCTGTTACTAACTTGAAGATAGAAAAAACTTTAGAGAAAGAAATTGAGCAGTTAACAAAAGAACTAGAAAATCTAAATCCTCATCCTCAACCTCTCTTATCTGCTCCTAATTTATTAGAGGGAACTTGGCAACTGCAATACTCTACAGCTAGAGAAATTCGTTCTTTAGATTCCCTACCATTAGGATTAAAAGTAGGTAAAATTTATCAAGTAATTAATATTGAAGATAAAGCATTTTTCAACCTAGCTCAAGTAAAATATCCTCTAAAATTAATATCAGGATATGTAAAAGTAACTGCTAGTTTTGAACCTGCTATAAATACACTTGGTTTAGTAGATAAACGTATCAATGTATATTTTGACCAACGTTATTTAGCAATAGAGAAAATTTTAGGTATTGACACCCCTAAACTCAATCCCTTTAAAGTTATAAAAGCTAATAATCCTCAAGGTAGAGTCGCTACACTTGATATTACTTATATAGACGAAAATTTCAGAGTAGGACGTGGGGGAGATGAAAGTTTATTTATTCTCAATAAAGCTAATATTTTATAGTAAGTATTTCAGTTATTAGTTATTAGTTTTTAGTACCTCATTCTGACTGAATTAGGAGTAAATAAAATCATAACCTTTCTTCTTTTTTTATCTCCTTTAAAATCGCTATTTATCTTATTTATTGACTAGTTTTTTTTGATAAAACATCCCTCAGCTAAAGCAGCAAAAATGCAGATAAATTAATATTATAAACGTAATTATTCAGCTAAATTTTTACCATATTCACTTTCCTTACCAACAAAATTTTTGAGTAATACCTAATTATAATTAATTAATTTATTTCCTTTATATTCCATAATTATCATAGGAATTTTGAATATTTTTCTGCCTAATTGAGAGATGCCAAATTTAAACTTTAAAGATTTAGGTGATTCGGCTAAAGAAATAGGAACAAAATCTAAACGACTGTAAAAAGATTCTAATTTTTTACCTAAACATTCCAGATATAAAGGTTTAGTTGCTTGTTCAATCAGATATTTTGCAAGTGTTGTACCTAGCCCACATTTTTGCCAAGATTTTACAACTACTAAACTACCTAATTCTTGTGCATCCTCAAAATTACGCAACTGTCCACAAGCTACTAATTTTCCCTCACATTCAATTAGCAAAAATTGTTCCCAACGTAATTGAGTCGGGTCAAGTTTAGCAGTGAAAACTAACTTACGGATAGACCAGATATCCTTAGCAGATGCAAGTCTTAAATTACAGGAATTTGGCAATACTATTTCTGTCATTTTCAACAAATAAAAATCTTAGATATCTTCATTATAATGAATATAGTTATTTGCTCTACTTTATAAGAAAGATTATATAATCTAAAAAGTTCAGAAATAATAATTAAAAAATATTGATTATGCCTTTTACTCCTATCTCTGAAAACGTAGCAAAAACTAGCCTAAAAAATATTCAACTTATAGCTACTGATATGGATGGTACATTAACAAAAAATGGTAAATTTACCTCTGATCTTTTTCTTGCTTTAGAAAAATTAGCGGCAGCAAAAATTCAGGTATTAGTAATTACAGGTCGTTCTGCTGGTTGGGTGCAAGCAATCAAAAATTATTTACCTATAGTAGGAGCGATCGCTGAAAATGGCGGTCTATTTTATCCTATTCATAGTGAAACACCTCAATTTTTAATTTCCATACCAAATATTACTCTACACCGACAAAATTTAGCCAATATTTTCCAATACTTAAAAAGTCAATTTCCCCTAATTGAACCATCTGTTGATAATCAGTTTAGATTAACAGACTGGACTTTTGATATACAGAATTTGAGTATCTCGGAACTAACAAAAATGGCAGATATTTGTCAAAGCAAAGGTTATGGTTTTACCTATAGCACTGTGCAATGTCATATCAAACCTTTACAGCAAAATAAAGCAAGTGGACTATGCAAAATTATTTCAGAATACTTCCCTAATTTAACAACAGAAAAAGTCATTACGGTTGGTGATAGTCCTAATGATGAAAGTCTATTTGAAGAGAGTAAATTTCCTTTTTCAGTGGGAGTAGCAAATATTCTCGAATATGCCAATAAAATAAATCATCAGCCAGTCTATGTTACTAGTAAAAAAGAAGCAGAAGGTTTTTGTGAATTAGCAGAATTAATATTAAGTATTGATCAACATTAATATCTATATACTATCATATTTTAGGCAAAATATCTATCTAAAATATGGTAAATTATTTTCAATACCAGCCATTAATAAATATTAATATACTTAAAATTATCTGGTTAAAATTATGATTAAAAAGAGCTATAATTACAGAAAAAGGCATCCAGCTTTTGTTGTCAGATTTAATTCTGCTTCTATTAATAAAACTTGATCTAAAACTAAAAACAATAGCCGCATTGTGCAGTTTCTCCCTAGGAGGTTAGCTGATGACTAACGGCTGAATTATTATAAATTAATTATGCTAAAATTAGAATCAACACAAATTAGGATAGTATTAGTAGAAGCCAAAGGGCCACTCAATGTCGGTTCTGTAGCAAGGATTATGAAAAACATGGGCTTAAATCATTTGGTCTTAGTTAATCCTCAATGCGACCCTTATGGAGCAGAAGCCCGACAAATGGCGGTTCATGGGGTAGAAATTTTAGAAAAGGCGACAATCGTTCCCACATTACCAGAAGCTCTAAAAGGATGTCACAGAGCGATCGCCACTACATCCCTAGACCGTTCATTGCCCACCCACCTAGAAAACCCTAAACATTCTCTACCTTGGCTACTGGGATATTCAGGAGCTTTAATATTTGGAAGAGAAGATCGAGGCTTAACTAATGTAGAATTAAATTATGCCCAAAGATTTGTCCGTATTCAATCTGATGACTCCTATCCCTCTCTAAACCTAGCTCAAGCAGTAGCCATATGTTGTTATGAGCTATATCAGGCACAACTTAATCAGGAGAATAATCCTCAAAGCCAAGCAAATCGTGATTTAGAAGCCTCCCTAGATGTTCTAGAAGCATATTATCAGGATTTAGAAACCATATTGTTGAAAATAGGTTATCTTTATCCCCATACAGCATCCAGCAGAATGGAAAAATTTCGCCGTCTATATAACCGCGCCTATCCCTCCACTCAAGAAGTGGCAATGTTACGAGGAATGATTAGACAAATCAATTGGGCACTATCTAATTATGATCATGATGGTACTTAATTTTTATCTTTGGCTATTCATATATTGTCAGGACTGACGCACCCAAACAAGAAAACAGGTTTATTGCCCTGATGATTGTTTTTTGCCCAGTGACCCGAAATTTCCTCCCTCAAAACGGTTTTTGCATAAGTCCTAATTTTCAAAGGTTATTCTTAACTATTTAATTAAGGATATTTTTTGTGCAAATCTGTAACAGAAGTCCATATTTATTCTGTTGGTTTAATTAATTTTGCTATTATCTAAAACGTATTAAGTTAAGAAGAAAAGTCCCAAAATAGCAATAGGTTTAAAAGGATTTTAAGCCTGTTGTTGAAAGTAAGTTACATACTGTACTCAGTATTCTTACGCAAAAGAGGAACTGAGCTGCCAAAACTCTCTGAGATAAATTTGGGTAATATTAATAGAACGGTATAGATACCAAGAACTTAAAATTTATCCATGATTTTACTCCAAAGAGTAGTCAACTAAAGCTAGGCATGTGAGGTCAAGTTATTCTGTTTAAAGCTAGTTTTCTAGTAACTTTAACAAAGAACTTAGTCCTAATAATAAAATAGGTACGCACAATAAATATCCTATTAAAAAAAGCATACTATAGTAAAAAAGACTTGGCAGAGCTTGTAATTAATTTGTGTACTTGCTGATGAGACTAATTCACTATCAAAAAACTCAAAATCTATCATAAATTAATAGAAATAGTTGTCTGGGTTTCCTCTAATTTTTTGGATATCCAATCACAGACAAAATCATTTTTTTTTGAGCTAGCTTTTGAGATTTTTACCCATAGTATAAAACCTCGCCCTTAAGAGTGAGAGCTGATAAAATTATAGTTATATATTAAGGTGTTTGGAGTGGTTCAAAGGTTTCCTAATCCATCAATTCTTTCAGTGGTATCTTCTACTTCTAAGTCCGACTCTCAGTCGCAAAAATCTAGTAGGAGAAAAAATACTAATCAACTGCAACCGCAGCTACCTCTCAGGAAAAAGGGTAATGTAGCTAAGTTTCCACTGCCAGGTGACGAGAGAACATCTCTCAGGCCAGTGCCTCCAAAAAAGAAAACTGTTGTACCTAGAGTTTCAAAACCAGAGATTCCTAAATTTCAATCTCATAGGGCTAGACGTAGCCGAAGAGAGGAACTCGCTAGATTGAGGAAGCTCGCAGAACAACAACCCACATCATCTGTTCAACCTCGTAAACGACCAGAAAAAGCTCAATCTTTTATTTCTGAGTTACTACCATCTAAAAAATCACTAGTTACCAGTCCTAATTATTTCCGTTCCCCTTCTTTGCTGTTATATATAACTCGGATGTTAATCTTAGGTGTAGGAATAGCAGTTATTATGGGAACAGTGCTATCAATATTAAAGCCAGGAAGTAATTATAGTCTGGTATCTCGCGCAGCAGATAATAAGGGACAGATAAATACTGAATGGAAATCTCCCCCAATTGTACCTTTAGTAGTACAACAAACTAGGGAAATTACAGCTTTAAAAACAGAGTTAGATACAATAATCACTAAATTCCCAAGCCTAACACCAGGGGTATTTCTGATTGATACTGATACTGGCGCTTATGTAGATATTAATGGAGATGCTACTATGGCGGCAGCGAGTACGATCAAGTTACCGATATTAGTCGCTTTTTTCCAGGCAGTGGATCAGGGCAGAATCAAATTGAATGATCTGCTAACAATGAAGGAATCTCATGTTGCTGAGGGTTCCGGAAATATGCAGTTTCGTAATCCTGGAAGCAAATATACGGCTTTACAAACTGTAAGAAAGATGATCATTATTAGTGATAATACAGCAACTAATATGTTAATTGAAGAACTGGGAGGAGCTGAAATTTTAAATCAGTCATTTCAGAGCTGGGGTTTAAAGAATACTGTAATTAATAATTCTTTACCAGATTTGTCAGGAACAAATACAACAACTTCCAAGGATTTGATCAATTTAATCTCACAGATAAATCAAGGTGGTTTGGTGTCTTTGAAGTCTCGCGATCGCTTGTTCCGGATCATGGAGAGAACTCAGAACAATTCTTTGCTGCCTAGGGGGGTAGGTAGAGGTTCTGTAGTTGCTCACAAGACAGGTAATCTAAAATCTATGTTGGCAGATGTGGGTATGATTGATTTAGTTAATGGCAGGCGTTATCTATTGGCTGTACTGGTGAAGCGTCCGGATGAGGATCAGGATGCTGTAGATTTAATTCGCAGGGTATCTAAAGAAACTTATAAATATCTTAAATCCTCACAATAGTATTGATTTCAGAACTTACCAGTGATACTCATTCTGAATCCGGTTTATAGATATGGGGTGTGATGTTTAGAGAGGATTTTGAAAAAGAACATACATTAACAACCGGATTTAGTATGATAATAGTGGCAAGTTCTTGAGTGCCCAAAAACTTTAGACTATAGAAGCTTGATGGTATTTTTTAGCCCTTAAATCCTGAAAAGTTTATAGATTAAGTTTTTGGGCGTTTTCAATTTTCCCACACCCAGCAACTCTAATATAATTAGCAGATGTATTCAAAAAAAAACAGTTAAAAAGTCTCTTGATAGGCGGGGGAAACTTTAAGATCAAATCCGGTTGGATAGTTATTCTATAGTTGGAGGTGGAGAGGTGGGGAATAAGGGAATAATTATAGAGTCATGACTTATTCATTACAGTTATATATAATGTATTTGTGGTAAGAATTTCAGATTTTAAAACTACAATTAGTGCCTTAAGTTCTGAAAATTATAAACATATACTATGTAACCGGATTTTATATAAACCTAATTTTTCTCTATTCTGATATTTTCCAGAATAATTGTTCTGAATTAACATTGAAAATCCTAGGCACAAGTTTATAGAAACTCAAATCCTATCTTTTATTTGTCAGGCTTAAGTTTTTTTAGGAGTCAGGAGTAGGCAGTAATAGAAAGCTCAAAGTAAGATTTTAAAAATTCAAAAATTCAAAAATTCAAAAGTTAAAAATCTTAAAGCGCTCAGTAATTTTACCAAATTATTTCACATATATTTTTAAACTATTTTTAAACTATTTTTAAGATTCTTTTTTTTTTCATCCTTGGTATCATACAGTTCTCAAACGGGTTTTATATGGTTTAGACCTGAGTAATATTGAATCTGGTTAAAAAACTTCACGATTAACCTAGCTAAAATCCTGATAAATAGTATTAAATTTTCATTATTGTTAAGCTAGTCTCTTAGAACTACTTTACAAATTATACTTTACTAGAAATAAGCTGTATATAGTGTAAATCAATAATTAATCACACTAAATATAGAGAAAAACTGGATTAAGTTTACAATTGAAAAATCAATAGTTTATATTGATACATAGAACTATAAGAACAATAGTTATTATTTTGTGTTAATGTAAAATGTGAAAAATCAACTAAAAAAAAGTAAGAAAATGAATATAGCAGTTGTTTAAAACAACGAAAAAAAGACAGCAAAAACCAAGGAGTCTATTTCACAAAGAATAATTTTTGAGGATTTCACGATTTTTATATTACCTAAATATGAAAGCTTCAAAAATAGTGGGATAGGTTTAAGAAAAGTCTACATCAACTAAATAATAATCACTCAGTAAGAAATTATCGCTAAATTCGACAAATATCACCACTATAGCAAAATGATTCCTCAAAAACTACAACTCAAAAATTTTCTCAGCTATCACCAAGCGACTTTAGATTTCACAGGTCTGCACACTGCCTGCATTTGCGGACCTAACGGTGCTGGAAAATCTTCCCTACTAGAAGCGATCGCTTGGGCAATATGGGGAAATAGTCGGGCTGCCACTGAAGATGATATTATCAGTCTGGGAGAAAAAGAAACACGGGTAGACTTTACATTCTCCACTCACGGTAATATTTACCGTGTTATTCGTGGTCGTCGTCGCGGTCAGTCACCCACCCTAGAATTTCAAGTTAATACAGGTTCACAGTTTAAAAGTCTAACTCAAAAAGGTGTCCGAGCAACCCAACAAAGCATTATCGAATATATCAAGCTTGACTATGAGACATTCGTAAATTCAGCATATTTACGTCAAGGTAGGGCAGATGAGTTTATGCTTAAACGCCCAAATGAACGAAAAGAAATTTTGGCAAGTCTCCTAAAACTTGACCAATATGACACCCTGGGAGAAAAAGCAAAAGATATTGCTCGGCAGTTTAAAGCAAAAGTCGAAATACTTGAACAAAGTCTAGAAGCGAACGAAAAACAGCTAGAACAGAAAGAAGCGATCGCTCAACAACAAAATAACCTGAAAGCAATTTTAGCTCAACTGCAACAAAAACAAGAAACTGACAGACAACAACTCAAAGAACTTCAAACCAAACAACATGAGCGCCAAACCTGGCAAAAATTACTGCAAGGTCAACAACAACAATATGACAAACTTGTGCAAGAATGTTCTCGTCTCAAACAGGAACTAAAAGCTACTCAACAACAACAAGATGAACTTATAGCAGTATTGCAACAAGAAAATGAAATCAATGCTGGATATGTTCATTTCCAAAACTTGCAAGCTACTGAAGAAAGTTTATCTGCTAAGTTCAAAAAACACCAGAATGCTCTCAAGCAAAGTCAACAACTCCAGGAAAAACAACGGCAAGAACTCCAGAAATTAGAAAACAACATTCAGCAATTTCGAGGGCAGTTAAATTCCCTCAAAGAGCAGGAACAAGAAAATCTAAATGTTCTAAGTAAGCGTACCGATATTGAAACGGCTTTAGCAGAACTACAAGCAGCAAGGGTCAAATTAAATGAGCTGGATAAGTTACAAGTAGAAGTTACTCCTCTGGTGCAACAACGCCAGAAATTACAAACCGAACTCGAAAAGAGGCAGGCACGTTTGAGCGTAAGGTTGGAAGAACTTAATTCTCGAGTTTGTCAACTACGACAAACTCAACAGCAAAAGCAACCACAACTACAGGCAACTTTGCAGGAGGTTGTAGCAGAAATTGCTGTACTGGATAATAAGCGGGTTTATCAAGAACGGGTCAGGGAAAAAGGGCAGGAAAGACATCAGTTTCTGGAACGTTTAATTGGCAATAAAAAAGATTATGAAACCAGACTGGCAGAGTTGGGGCAAAAGTTACAGTTATTAAATATAGGTAGTAATAATGGTAAAGTAGAAGTTAAAGAATATCCACCTTGTCCTTTATGCGATCGCCCCTTGGATGAACATCACTGGCATTTGGTGGTAGATAAACATCAAACTCAGCAAAAGGAAATTAGAGATCTGTTGTGGGTGACACGGGAGCAACTGACTATTTCTGAACGAGAAATTCAGGTTTTAAGAACAGAATATCGGCAAATAGACGAGGAGTTAGGTAAATATGATCAGTTGCGGGAGAGCCGGGGTGGTTTACAGGTACAGTTGGATAATATTAAACAGGATGAAAGTTTGGTGCAAGAATTAGTAGAGGAAGTGGCAAAAGTTGAGCGATCGCTACATACGGGTGATTTTGCTGTGAATTTATATGCTGAACTTAGCACTTTAGAGCAGCAAATTCAACAATTTAATTATGATGAGCGCAGTCATAGTTTAGCGAGGGAAGAGGAAAAAAAATTAAGATGGGCAGAAATTAAGTATGGGCAAATTAAAGATGCAGAGATAAAGTTAGGAAAAGTTCGCGCTCTGATGCCAGAAATTGAAGAAAAAATAGTTGGCTTAAAACAAGATTTGGAGCTACAAAAACAAAGTTCTCAAATACAACAAGAAATTGTGGTTATTGAGAGAGAAATTGCTGAAATTGGGTATGATTTAGAGTTACATAATAATGTGAGATTGGAGTTGAGAAAAGCACAGTTTTGGCTAACTAAAATTGAAAAATTACGTCAAGCTCATAAACAATATCCTTACTTAATTGAAAGGATAAATGAGTTAAAGGCAGTTATAGAAAATCGACAGCAAGATTTAACAGATATTAAAAGTCAAGTTTCTATTTTAAATCAACAGTTAGAAAAAACTCCAGAGTTGGATGAAAAAATTATCTATTTAGACAAAAAAATTCAAGTTCGTCGCCAGGAATTAGATGAAACATTGGGAAGTTTAGGCTCATTGGAACAGCAGTTAAAACATTTAGAAAATTTGCAACTTCAAAACGGTAAACAATTAGAAGAATTACAAACTACGAAACGGCAATATAGAGTTTATCAGGAGTTAAGTTTAGCTTTTGGGAAAAAGGGAATTCAGGCATTAATGATTGAAAATATTTTGCCTCAGTTAGAGGCAGAAACTAATCAAATTTTGGCGAGATTAAGTGCGAATCAACTGCATATTCAATTTGTGACGCAAAAAGCTACAAAAGGAAGTAAGAAAAATGCTAGATGGATAGATACATTAGATATTTTAATTGCAGATGCCAAAGGAACAAGACCTTATGAAACTTATTCGGGAGGAGAAGCTTTTAGAGTTAATTTTGCAATTCGTTTAGCTTTATCAAAATTGTTGGCACAACGTTCAGGCACTGCTTTACAAATGTTGATTATTGATGAAGGTTTTGGAACTCAAGATGCTGAAGGATGTGACAGATTAATTGCGGCTATTAATGCTATTGCTACTGATTTTTCTTGTATTTTAACAGTGACTCATATTCCTCATTTTAAAGAGGCTTTTCAGGCTAGAATTGAGGTGAGTAAAACTGCCCAAGGTTCACAAATTATTTTGTCTGTATGATTCATCCTAAATTATGATTAGGGATAAAAAAATCATCATACTTCCCAATGGAAATATAAATGAAAATATCAACATTATGAATTATCTTACCAATTTCATCTATTCAATTTTATCTATGATAGCCCTATCAGATAATTTTGCAAGGAGACTCCCGCGATAATCTTTGATTTAGCCGTCAGATAAATTACAAAAAGTAGTTCACAACTACTAACATATTTACCTTTCTTTTCTGTCAGCCAATTTTGTCAAAAATCACCCTTCGGCAACTCATTTTTCACAATAATTTATGTAAGAATTTTGATAGATTCTACTAATTTAAACACGACTTACGCAAAGATATTATATCATCAAAAATTAAGCAAGTCTCCTTCTAAATTTTGGACGATTTCCTATTTCGTAAGTCCTGTTAATAATGGAATTCTAATTCTACTGCTTTAAACTCTAAGTATAAAGTTTTCTGAACTTAATTCAGGAGCTACAGTGGCAAAATCACCACCTGTTCCGAACCCTGAAGCACTACCATTTTGATTGTAGAACAAATTACCAGTTTCTGTGCTGTGAACAATGATAGCTTCTGAACTAGCTGCACTTTCATCTGTTTCTACTACTTCAAACTCTTCAACACGACTAAACCCTGGATTTTTTCTGCTGCTTGAGTCACTTTCAATGGCATCAAAAGTAGATTTATCCAATAGGATAAAGTCTTGATCAACCTTAAAGTCAGTTATGATATCCTTACCCAAGTCTTCTTCATTAAATGGTCGGTTTGTGTTAAAAATGAAGAAATCTATACTGCCACCACCTATAAGCTCGTCGTTTCCTGGTCCACCATTGAGGCGATCGCGACCGATACCACCTTCGAGAGTATCGTCACCCTTTCCCCCCAATAAAATATCGTTACCAGAGCGACCTATTAAATAGTCATCCCCAGATTGTCCGAATATTTTGTCATTGCCTGGACCGCTATTGAGTGTATCGTTACCACCTTTACCTATAATTTTATCATTGCCTGGACCACTATTTAAGGAATCATCATTTTCACTACCTCTCATTATATCATCGCCGCTTTTATCGACTTCTGGTTGTAAGTTTTCGTCGAAAAATAAAGCTCTGTTCTGTGGAAACTTTTCATTCAGTAAGTCGTAGAATGAATTTTTTGTTGTGGGATATGAGTTAGGATCAAAGAAGGTCTCTATATCTAGGTTTGTTAGTTCCGCTAAACCATCTTCATTTCTCCGTTTTGATTCCCCTGCGTAATCAGTGCCTTCGAATAAATTTATAGCAACATCTATCGCATAATCATGCCACTGCTCCTGGGGAACGGGTTGTTCGTAAATCATTATACCATATTGACCCAAATCCTGATAATTAGTAACATTGAGATATAGGTCAAAGTCACCTGCAGGCCAATCATATCCATATAGCGTTTCAGAATGGATAACATAAACATTTTCAGCATCATCCTCAGAAAGCCGAGCATTGGGCTGATCAGGTAAAAAATCACTGAAAGGTTCAACGCCGCCAGGATCCAGGCCAATAATTCGATCCATTTCTACCCTTTGCCCAACTAGTCCAGCAATTTGAGCACCAAGACTGTGACCTACGAATGTTAGCTTTTCAGGATTTACGTTATATCTTGTGATATATTCTACTATATCGTCAGTGATCTTGGAAAGGTTTGCCCGTGCCTCAGCATAATTCAAGGCCAGTGCCTCGAGATTTATATCCAACTTGTAATTTTTTTCAGCCCAATCTACGAAAAGAATATTAGCATTTGGATCGTATTGGCGAATCGCTTTTGATAAGCTTGTTTCCCTGCTTGTTTCCCTCTCACCATTAGAGATGTTGATGTTATTTTCTGGTATCCAACTATTTCCCGCTCCACGAGAGAATCCGTGTGTCACAAAATATGTATTTTGTTCTTGATCAATTCTTCCTAATTTATCTCTTAAGTTATTGATATCAAGCTCACCCTTGTCCAAGACATGAAACCAAGTACCATCAATAATATCATTGCTACCACCAACCAAATCTATTGGAACAACGGTTCCTGGAAAGTTTTCGGTTTCTTTAACATCAAATTTTTTTGTTTCACTAACATCAAACAAGTACGACTCTTCTCCTGATAGTTCTGAAGTATCAAAGTATTTCTGACCATCAGAGATCGTAAAAGATTCTAATCCCCAGCCATCAATATCCAAGCTTTCTAAATCCGATGTTTCATCCCCTTCTAATACCCCATCGAACTTCCCATCGAATATCCCTGCTTTTTCTAACTCCAATAATACAGGACCCAACGTCACATCGCTTTCTGATAGAGGATCAAGCTTCTGACCGTTTTGTAATTTTAGACGAAACTCTACTGCTTCTAAATCGCCAATATTCAATTTTCCCAGATGAAAAGTTCTGTTTTGGTTTTTTTCCCATGGGATATCATCAAAGCTCGTAAGTTCCATATATTCAGTAGTGTTTTGACTACCGAACAGTTTTACCTCTACATCGTTACGTGTCCCACTCAAAGGACTAGACCCCGTTTCTATGTAAATACTGTAAAATTCAGTCATGAGTTTATCCTTAAAACTACTTTTTTACTAGCAAATATAGATATCCTTTTCCTGGCGCCAGATTATAATCAGGAGATTATTGAAGTATACACTTCAAGTAACTAGCGTAGTTACTCAAACTAGCGTAAGAAGAATAACTACAAATTTATTGCAATATACTCAACATTATAATATATTACAATTGATAACAAAAGGTAAGGCTTATTAATAATAACCTCTGGCTTATTAATCTTCGGGAAGGTTTATCCTGGGCTGATGCCTAATATCCAGAATTTACGCAAAATTTTCAGATTAGACAATATCTATAGTAGGGGTAAAAGGTAGTCCACAAACTAAGCACAGGACAAAAATTTTAAAACCCTATAAAAAATTAGCTATTTTGCTAGGTATATCAAAGAATATATTACGCCAAAAATCTAGACCATATGGAAAAAATTTGAGCTTTACCCCCATGTTTTTTTACCAGCATAGGACGATGCTCATCTAACCAAACACCTACTTGGTGTGCCCAAAACAGTATCAAAATTAATAAAAATATCATTTTAGTTAGACGTTCTGATTTAATTATATCAGTTGACTAAAGGTCAAAACCTATACTTTTGAAGCAACCAAACAACATTTCAATGTGCCAGCGATGAACATAACCATAATATTGAATCCCACTTGCCCCTGGGCAAGCCCTAACTACAATTAACAGTTCTCCTAATTCCAACTTCAAAGCTGATACATACATACACATTCCCCAAATACAACGACGTTTAAACAAATTTCTAATTTCACTAATGGTGAAACTGCTAAAAACCACGAAAAAGCGAAATATTGGTCTCCACCACCAATTAAGCCTGTGTGAAAAATCCTGATAGAAAACCCCCAATTAGCAGAAAGATATTTAAACCATTGTTTGCCCACAAATTCTCTATCTGCTGTTAGATATCCTACTCTTTGGTAACTAAACAATGGGGCAAATTTCTCTATCACATCTAGACCTTCTGCTGTTTGGGAATTTCCTTTTTTGGATAACATCTGCCCAACTATGGGAATTGCCAAACCGTACTCAGCAATTCCTAACATGAGAATATTGTATGTATGTTTACCAACCTGCCATTGAGTTCGGTAATTACTCAAAACCAATTTTTGCGAGCAGTCCATGATGACGATCACAGCCTGGACAAATTCCCTAGTATCTATGACAAAGTGGGAGAAAAACCTTTGTAGGTGTTTGTAATTAGAACTTACTTCAACATTAGAGGAAAATGCAGTTACTATTTGTGCTAAGTTAATATTTCTTGAAATACAGCCTAGATAAATAAAGGGATAAATTTAATTCTGGCTCCATGGCAAGAACAGTGGTAATTTAGAAGTTGTTTGTAGTCAACTAATCTCCCAAATGTTCAGGTTTCATGGAGATTATGGTTTAATTCTATGAACCTTTTCCTGTTCTATAAGTCAAGCTTTTTGTCCTGTGCTTAGGATAGACTATTAGAATATTTTTATTTGGTTAGCGATCGCTTATTGTAATTCCATGCATATTTCCTCCTTTGCTTCTAGTCTAGTCTTTATAAATATTTGGCAGCACCTCTGACAAAGCCAGAAGTACTACCTATCTTGGTATCGTTGATCTAGAAACAGTTTTGATGTGGCAGTGCTGGATATCCCGGACCTATCTAGTCTAGTCATTAAAAATCAGACAAAATTATCAACCTTCTGACTTTTGACTTCCAACTTAAAAAAAACAAGCCATAGGAAAAATTAGATATTCCAGGAAAAATAATTTCCAAATAAATTGATAAAAATCAGCGATCGCCTTTTTATCATGCAGATCTACCCTTTGACTAAACCACCACATTATACCCAAAGCCAATAAATGACTAATCACCAAAAAAAATAAATTAACACTCGCCAACCAAACTACACCCACCATCACCATACCCAGATAGCAAAAAGTCAATACCCACCTTGCCAAATTAAAAACAGCAAATGCTCCCAACTTAATCGTAAACGTATTAATATTATATTGACGGTCACCCTCAATATCTGGAATATCCTTAAAAATAGCAATAGCAAAAGTAAATACTATCACAAACAAAGTTAAAGCCCATACCGTCAGAGGAATTTCTGGAACCATCAAGCTTTTTTGAAGTAGAACAACCTCACCCAACTCACCCATCCATTTAATTAAACCTCCTGAAACCTCCTCAACCTTTTCAAACCCCCAAACAAAGCTTAAAAATATACCCAAATTAACAATAACTCCCCGCACAGTAAAAATACATAATGCGGCCAAAACAGGAAATCTTTTTAATCGAATAGGAGGTAAAGAATAAGCCGTACCAATTGCCAAACTTATCCCCACTGTACCCAACAAAAAAGGTCCCCCCAACCCGGCAAAACTCAAAGCCAAAATACCCGTTATTACCACAATTATTTGACCAGAAAAACGAGAAAACTCACCAGCAGCTATAGGGAGATGAGGCTTATTAATCCTATCTATTTCTATATCCTCTAATTGATTTAATCCTACTATATAAATATTTCCACATAAACAACTAATCCAAGTTATCAATAACAGAATTAAGCTGTATAAAAAAAAATATTTGTCAAAAAAATTAGAGCGATCGCCCATGGCAATTATATATAAAGCCAGCACACTTAACGATGTACCAATAATCGTATGTGGGCGAGCAAACTTCCAAAAACTATAAAGCCATGGCACATATTTTTGTAGCCAATTCGTTGTAATTTTTCCCTGTTGAGAACCAGCAATTTTTCCCATAATTACCTGTGAAATTATTTAAATTTAAAGTTCTTAGTGAAACCAAGAGAAAAGACATTAAAAAACTCACTAAATTTCTTAGCAGAAATCACCCTTTTTATCAAGAAAACAATAACAGTAACAATTAAGCTAAATACTGAAAGCTTGCTAAAAAAACATGCATATTTTCAAGTAGTTCAGAACTCAGGAGTCAAGAATAATGGAAAGTAATTAAGATGTAGTCAGATATATTTTCCCTGATATCCCTCTGCCGTAGTCAGCCCAAAATACTAACATTTGTGAGCTTTTTAGGCTGAAAATATTGCATTTTTTTCACACAAAAATATACTTGCCAATATCAGTCAATACTTTAATAATTAATCAGGAAATTCTACTGAATTATTATTACTTACTGATGACTTATTTATTTCTATAAATATGACTTTTTTAACCTTAATTCGGCAAGCGATTAATATCTTGATTAGAACCAAGTACAACTATTATTCTTCCTTTTTTTAAAATTGTACTTGGCTTAGGATTAATTGTAAATTTTTTATCTTGAGAATTGATTGCTAATAAATTCAAACCATATTTATTCCGTATTTGTAAATCAGCAATAGTTTTACCATCAAACTTATCCGGTACAACAGTTTCTACGATACTATGTTCTGGGCCAATATCAAATTGATCGATTACTTTAGGCTTAGTTAATAATCGTGCCACTTCACAACCCATTTCTTTTTCTGGAAATACCACATAATCTGCTCCAACCTTTTCCAAAAGTTTTCTATGAGTTTCAGAAGAAGCTTTAGCTACCACAGACTTAATCCCCAATTCTTTAAGATTTAGAGTAGTAATAATACTTTCTGCCAAATAATTACCAATTGCCACAATTACTGTATCAAAGTCTAAAACACCAGCCTGTTTAATCGCATTAATTTCTGTCGAATCTAATTTAAAAGCATGAGAAGAAATTTCATCAGCTATAGCCCGATTTACCATTTTTTCTTCTTTATCAATAGCCAACACTTCATAGCCTAAATTATGTAATGTTTCACAAACAGCTCTACCAAATCTGCCTAAACCAATTACAGCAAATTGTTTATTTTCCGGGCGCAAATTTTGCCAAAAATTCCAAGATGATAATTTCACTATAATTCAGGGTTATACTTGGTTTAATAGCCAAGAAAACTCTGCCTCCAAATATATACTTTTAGATTTTACCAATTAAATAAAAAAATTGAACAACTGAATTTATAAAATTAGTTATTCCTAATTTTGTTTTAGTTTTAGCATAACCATTAATAAATCCAATAATCTTATTACATACTTATTAAATTAAAAAAAATCATCGCTAATAGCTATAATTTATGATCCTGTTAATCTACTTAATATTGAAGTTTACAATCAAATAAAATCCTGATATTAAGTCTCATTAATTAGGCATAATAAAAAAAAATGATTACATAAACTGCTTCCAATTAGCAATTGCCAATTTCCAAATAATTGCCGAGAGTTAATAAAAAAAATATCACATTATATATCCCCAAAATCACAATAGCTTTTACCCCTATTTTATAACATTTATTAAATGTATAAACTTACGTTAATTTTATCTTTTTGGATAGAATTTAAAAACCAAAAAATCACTCAAAAATGAATTTTAAACTTTTACTTTATCCTTTAGACTATGCTTTAAAAAAATCTTTATTCACATAAAAATTGATAAAAGAGAATAATTATAGATTGGCAATTAATTCCAAATCCAGTTTTTCAAGTTACTTTATAAAAAATTACTTCTTTTTTTTTCATTAGTAGACTATAAAAATAACAAGTGCATAAAAACAAAATTTCCAATAAATAAATATTTAGTAAAATTGACTGATATCCTCCCCGACTGTCATACCATTTATCAAAAAAAAATATAAATTTTCTTGAGTAGGAAACTAGAGAAATAGGAAATTCAAAAAGAAATAAATATAATAATAATAATTAACATTAACTTGGGTAAAGAGAGTCAAAAAAGTTATTTATTTTATATTAATTATTTACAGCATATTTCGGGCAAATGATGTAAAGGGTCAATAGTGAAAATTATGTACTATAGGTATCTTACCCGGGTAGCTATAACTTATAACAATCGAAAGCCCTATAATAACTAAATTTTTACAAAAAGTTAGCATTAATGCACAATAATTGGTATTAGATACAGGGGCTTCTTAGGAGCCGAAGCCCAAGGGGAAGAGTAAAAATAAATTTTTTCTGCCAGAGGTGAGAGATCATTCTTTACCCTTTCTCCCATCTTCCTATCCCCCTATCATAAAAGAATTTTAAGAAACTAATAATGGATAGATATAGTAGGTATTAACTTTTAATTTAACCCTAGTACTACATAATCTAAAATAAAATAATTATACAAATAAATTTTCCTCTGGATATTCAACCGCACTAGGTTTTTGTTGCGCAAAAACAGTAGAAACCAACAATAATACACCCACTCTACCTATATACATTATTGTAATTAAAACTAATTGTCCTGGAATTGTAAAATTAGAAGTCACCCCTTTAGATAAACCCACCGTAGCAAAAGCAGATACAACCTCAAAGAAAATCTCAGTCAATTCTAACTGTCGGTCAGTAAATGCAATTACAGTAGTAGCAAAAACCACTAATAAACTTGATGCAAAAACTATACCAATAGCCTTAATAATAACTATCATAGGAATCTTGCGTTGATAACATAATACTTCATCCCTACCTTGTAGAGCTGCTTTAGTACTATTAAATAATATAGTAAAAGTTGTAGTTTTAATACCTCCTCCAGTGCTACCCGGACTAGCACCAATAAACATTAAAGCAATTGTCAAAAACAAACCAGCATCAGTAAAATTATCAATATCAATAGTATGAAAACCAGCAGTTCTAGTAGTAACAGATTGAAACCAAGCAGCAATTAATTTTTCCCCTAAATTTAAATTTTCTAGAGTATTAGGATTATGAAATTCAGCAATAAAAAACGCAATCAAACCAACTATTAACAGAAAAATAGTAGTACTAGTAACTACTTTAAAATGTAGAGAAAAAGAGTGAAAAGCTTGTTTTCCTTGGCAACGATCTTTAACCCATGAATACATTTCCATAATCACCTGATAGCCCAATCCACCAAATATAATCAAACCAGTAATCACAAAATTTAGTAAAGGAGACTTTACAAATTGAACAAAGCTATCCGAATACAAACTAAAACCAGCATTATTAAAAGAATTAACACTATGAAAAATAGAATACCAAAGACCTTCTTGAAAGCCATAAATTGGCACAAAAACTAACAATAATAACAAAATACCAGTCAACTCAAACACAATTGTTGTTGCTAAAATTGACTTAATTAAACCCTCCACACCTGCTAGTCCCACCTGTTCCAAAGATTGCTGAACAGCAACTTTTTGCCGAAGACCAAATTTATGACCCAGCAACAACAAAAGAACAGTCGTAGCAGTCATATAACCCAAAGCTCCAATTTGAACCAATAATAACAGGAATAACTGTCCCCAAAATGAATAATATTCCCCCACATTTACAACAGATAGTCCAGTTACACAAACAGCAGAAGTAGCTGTAAATAAAGCAGTTACAGGATGACTCCAATTCCCATTACTCATAGAGATAGGTAGCATTAGTAATATACTGCCAATAGTAATGACAATAACAAAGCCTTGACAAATCCTTCGAGCTACAGTCATTGCAATTTTTTAGTATGTATGTTTACATTTTTAGCTTGATCCCCTGTTAGGGTTAGCTCCTCCTTAAGAGGTAATACCTATTTCATCAACTTAAAACTTCAGTTGTAAAAGTAATAATTTCAAACTTGAAAGCCAAGATGTCAAATTATATTTAATCTAACTTGAGGAAATTGGTATAAGAGGCAAGAGATAGGGTCAGCATGAGATGAACACTGGATACAGGCCAGTGTAGCTTGATTTTCTATAAACCTTTTCAACACAAAATCCTGACTCTATCGCAACGCCACAAAAAGATGCAGTACTTTTCGTTGTTTAATAGTACAGTAATAACACTTAGCAAACCAATTTTTTAAATGTTGAGGACTCGTTAACTTAAGTGTCGCTTCCAGATAATTATATCAACCATTTCTTTACTTTATTAGGCAAAAACTCCTTCAAAAATATTTCAACTACTACCACCTTAATTTCTTAAGAATTAAAGTCCGGCGAATATACAGATAAATTTAAAACTTTTTATCCTATGGATTCTATTCCATGTTTAATTGATGCTAGTTTATTTGAAGGTAAATTATCCATCACAACTACATTTCTTATTTTATAGCGTAAGTCCTGTATATATTAAACTTGTATCACATAAATAAGAAGTGTACTTAACCAATATTTTTATCTATAGACAAGTCAAAACCAAAATTAGTCTATAATTATAGCTACAAAGAAACATATCAAACTTCCCTTTTCAAAGAGATAAAAAAGAAAATTATGGTTTTCAAGTCTCTAGCTTAAGAGGTTAGTGCTGATCAGGTGATAACTGATAAGGTAATAACTGAAATGACCTCAACTCTAATCGAAAAAATTCAAAAATTCTATGATGCTTCCTCCAGTCTGTGGGAACAGGCATGGGGCGAACATATGCATCACGGTTACTATGGTCCAGATGGCAAACAGAAAAAAACCAGGCGACAAGCTCAAATAGATATGATTGAGGAACTACTTCACTGGGGATCTGAAAATCAAGCATCAAGTTTATGGCCCCCTACCTCAATTCTTGATGTAGGTTGTGGCATCGGTGGTAGTACACTGTACTTAGCCGAAAAGTTTAACGCTACTGCTACTGGCATCACCCTTTCTCCTGTGCAAGCCAAAAGAGCTGAGGAACGTGCAGAGTCAGCTAACTTAAGTCAACAGACCAATTTTATAGTGGCAGATGCTTTAGATATGCCCTTTACTGATCAGTCTTATGATTTGGTTTGGTCTTTAGAAAGTGGAGAGCATATGCCTAATAAAAAGAAATTTTTGCAAGAATGTCATCGAGTATTGAAACCTGGTGGTAGGATAATTATGGCAACTTGGTGTCATCGTACACTAGATGGCTATTTAGGACAACTGACTGATGATGAACGCAGACACTTAGCTGACATTTATCGGGTTTATGCTTTACCTTATGTTATTTCTTTGTCAGAGTATGAAGCGATCGCCGAGAATATTAGCTTTCAAAATATCTCTATTGCTGACTGGTCAACTGCTGTTGCCCCCTTTTGGGATGTGGTAATTGAATCAGCTTTTGACCCTAAAGTTATTGTTAGTTTACTCTTCAGTAATTGGACAACTATTCAAGCAGCTATTTCCCTAGAATTAATGAGCCGTGGCTATGAACGAGGATTAATTAAATTTGGCCTCTTGCGTGGCAATAAACAATTAATAAATACTTAACTTGATTTTCAGTTGGTATAAATCAGTAGAAAATTTATAAAATTTTCATGAGATTACCCTTTACTTTACTTTGAATAAAATATCCTAAATGTTAATTTCTTAAATGTTAATTTAAGGTATGAAATATTAAATTATATACCCATTTTCTTCTATATAGCTTAATTCATGGTTTTAATTAGAATTAAAAAATCAGATGGGATATTCTGAGATATTCTAATAAGTTTAATTATGTTAGTTATTCTAATAGAAAATCAGCTTTTGGCTCCTCAAAGAATTTGTCAAGGTTGTTTATTAGCATATCAAAGTAGTCAACTCCGTTGGAAAAGTGGTCAACTTAGCTGTAGTCATCTAGTTCCTAAATTAATAGAAACTAAACCAGGTCAGTATGAGTGTAAAATGGGTTTTCGTATTGACAGGATAGAATAATTACTTTTGATTAGATTAATTCAAATTTTGTGGCATTTAGTCGTGACAAATATCATCGAAAATTCAACAGAAAATTTCTGGCTTGATTTATGTATAATCACCCTTAAAAGATTTCAACCTGCTATTAAATTGCATAATTTTCTGAACTTAGCTTTGACCTAAAAAAGCAAGTGAAACCCTATTATTTATTTATTTATTTATTTATTTATTTGGAGTTTATCGTTGCAACTTCGCTCATAAGAATTATTAAACAAGCTAATAGGAAGCTAATAGGGCATAAAAAAATTCTACTCAAAGCTTTGATTAAAGAACTTCCTATCAATTGAAACCGCTAATTCCACAGTGAAATTATTTGGGTAATTAGATATAGTTGAGACCTTTTATATCAAGGTTGATTAAAGACCATGGCTCTCATACAAGATATACTTGAGATGGAAGCTAATAATAATTGCAGTTTCTACAAATTTTGTGCTACTATAAAACTATAGTCAGGTACGTTTACTTATAATCTCAGTCTGTAAAAAGACCTTAAGAGAAAAAATTAAGATTAGCCAGGTAAGTAACTAATAAGACATAATAATAGGTCTTTAGGTTTGGCCACTTATTTCTTTTTTATCCAAGGGTAACCGAAGGGAAACGTGATTATTAAAGTCGTCAACTAAGTGTCGGAATTTACATAATTACTGCGCTATCCTGAATTTATATGTATTTGTATATAACCAAATTTAGGAGAAGTCTATCATGACTTGGCGTGGTTCCACAACGGTTCAAGACCGAATTTTTGCCTGTTTACCTTACCTATTACCCTTACTAGATGGATTAGAGTATGGAAGATACTTATTTCAACAGTTTCCTCCCTTAAAACTAATTTTAATCCCTCTTCTACCTTTATTACAAATTTACCAAGGTATACCTTTCTCTGGCTTCATTATATTTCTGGCTTTATTTTTACTCGTAGTTAGAAATAATAATATATCTCACTTTATTCGTTTTAATACGATGCAGGCCATTCTATTGGATATTGTTTTGATTTTATGTTCTCTAATTCTATCAGTATTAGGCAGTGCTTTAGGAGGATTTATTCTGGAGACTCTTTCTAATATGATATTCCTAGGAATTTTAGGATCATTCATCTATACAGTAATTCAGTCAGCAATTGGCCGTTATGCAGAAATACCAACTATTTCTGATGCTGTTTATATGCAAGTCCGCTAAAAATTTTTCAGATAAGCACTAAAATTGTTAGCAAAAATTTTCTCAGCTTAAACATCCTTGCTTCTTCCAATTATAGGTTTTATTAGAAGCCATGTAGTCCAAAAGGAGATTATTTTCATGAATAAATTCATTTACGAAACAATGTATATCCTGCGCCCAGATATGACTGAAGAAAAAGTAGAGCAGGCAATTACAAAATATAAAAGTATGTTAGAGGAACAGGGAGCTTACGATATCAAAATTCAACATCGTGGTAAACTTCGTTTAGCTTATGAGATCAATAACCAACGCGAAGGTATATATATTCAGATGAACTACCAAGGGCCTCCTACTCAAATAGCAATTTTAGAGAGGGCAATGCGTTTAAGTGAAGAAGTGATTCGTTACTTAACAGTTAAACAGGAACTACCCAAAACTCCTGAAACAGATACTCAAAAAAACTTAGAGCCAGCAGTAGCATTAGCAGAATAGTAGCTAATTGTGCATTGTAATTTTTTCTACAAGAGTATAGTCAGAGTTTCAACTACCATTCAGCATTACTAAAAAATTTGGTTTAAAGCCTCATCCATAAGCTGGCAAATGTTTAGTTGTTTTTTTTGAAGAAACACAGATGTTATACTAAGCATTAATTAATTATTCTCAGCTTGATAGCTTGAGACAAAAAATAGGTGTGGAGGCAAGGAGTTTAACTAGGGTCAAGTTTTACTCTCACGACATAAAAAGCAGAAGCATAAAAAGCGCAGAGGGTGTAGTAAGTTCAAAACATCAACCTGTCGAGGACGCTCAACCTTAGTTTCAGTCTCCTTGCCTTTAGCCTAGGGAGAATTTCAATAAAGTAGGATTAACATCTCAAAAACTATTCCTGAATATTGCCATATATATGATAGCTTCGGTGGAAACGAAAAGCTTCAGTACACTAAGTAAGACTAGTAACTACTATCTATAATGCGCTATTATTTATAATAATCTCCAATTCTCTATTTCTATCTATATGTTACTAGGATATAAAACTAAGTTAGACCCAAATAACTAACAAAAAAACCTTACTTTTTAAACACAAGCTCTGTAGCCCGTGATGCAAATAAATTGGGGTTTATGGTTAATCATAAATATATAGAATCATAACCAACATAATCGCAGTAGTAAAATTAAATTTTCTACTGTTATAGACTTGCATAAACTCCTGGTATCAATAGTTAAACCTAAGAATTATTAGTACTATTAATTGTTTAAATGCGCTCCTAAATATGCTTTCAGGTACTCATCAGAAGTTTGGAAATATTGCTTTGCTCAAATATCTGGTCAGTAGGAGGGGAGCAAGAGGGGTAGTTTGTATTAAATTACCAATAATTGGAGGGGTTAAAACTTATAAAATCTTGCCAGATAATATAACTCCTAAATTTGTAACTATCAGCAGAAAAGCAAGCCCTTGTTTTGCAAGCTTTAAAATAGAAACAGCAACCAAAATTCTTGATAAATTAGTAGATGTAGTTGACGTAGATTTAGGTATGAAATTGATTGACTGATAAAGTATTTAAAAGTGCTAAATTAATCTGAAAGTTATAATCTAAACTCTATTTATTGCAATATTTGAATAGGCGTAAAACTAAGTTTTTGATTCTTCAATTCAAAGAAAATACAACTCAAGATAACTCAGTTAAACAACAGGATAACTAATATCAGAAAAGATGCATTACATAAATTAACTACTTATTTGGTTCTTAACCACAAGCAAATAGTAATAGAAGACTTAAATTTATCACGAATGATGTTACATCATAACCCATCCCCGCACTAAGAGCTGAGCCCTAATATGGGTTTTTACAAGTTTAGAATAAAGGCGCAATTACAAATTTGAATTATACGCTTGTCAACTAATAATTAATTGTTGGGAAATAGTATCCTAGCTTTTTGACCTGCTCTAATTGTGGAAATATGAAAAAGTCCTTGTATTGAATGGAGAGTGTTATAAATTTTGAACATTCCGGTTTTAGTTACAATTGAGATTTAAATGCTAGTGTGAATCAAGCTTAGATGGGCAGTTGATCCTCGTGTGCAGGGATATCTGGAAACCCCAACGTTGCTAGGTATAAACAGGGATAGAACAAGTTATCTATAATATAATGATAAGATAATCCTGGATTTATATAGATAATTATAGGTTTCTCAGAAAGGATATATGCTAGTAATACAACCAATGCGATCTTGCGATCTTTGCAACCAATAGCTATCACTTCAACCAATTATGCTTACAAATTCAAATATTCAGATCTTTAAGTAGGTTAAATGTTTACTGCCTAGTATTAATATAACAAGACTAAACCTATTGTAATAATTTTAAACACCTCACAGCACTTCACTATATTCGTGAGATAAGTATTTAGAGAGCAAGATGACCAGAGTATAATAGTTTTACTATTTACCTCTTGTATAACTTCTGTCCAAGCTAATGCTGTCAAGACAATTGCTATACATCACCTAGTCTATCAGAATTTAGACTCAAATATTTAATAGTTTTTGATTAACTCAAAAATAAAAACTGTAACATTAAGGATAAAGGGAAAACTTTCCTCACTTCCAGTAATTTATTATTTTATTAGTTATTGGGGCTATACAATTTAGAAATAGTATAAAAGAATTACTGAATAATAAGGAACTAAACTAAAGTGAGCCAAATGCAAAAATTAAATTCACAACAACTTCAAGGTGAACTTTCTCGCCTTAACGAAGAACTACAAATGCGAGACCAATTAATTCAACAATTGTCTCAAGAACTTTTTCGCTTAGTTAAGGGAAATACAAGTATTGTACCAAAACCTATTATTCCTGAAGCTTATCAGTCTCAAATGCAAAGCTTAAAGGAACAACTCAATGAAGTTGAACAACAAGTAACTTTTTATCAAGAACAAATTTCTGAGCGAGATGCAGAAATATATAATTTGCGTCATTCTGTACAAGAATTAACAGACCGCTCCCAAATGCTAGAACAAGTAGTACAAGAACTACCAGAAGTATATCGTCAGAAATTTTCTGATCGACTTACACAAGTGCTGGAAAAAGTTGAAATGTTGCAAAAGGAAAACCGTCAGCTTCATACAGAGTTACAAAGTGTTAGTTATCGTCTAGCAGTTAGAAACCGTCAAACTAGTGGTCTTGATCTACCTGCTTTTGATCCTGCTCAGTCTGATTCTTCTGTAGAAATGCCTACACTTGGTAATGCTTGATTTTAGTAAGTATGGCCAGGGGTTGATACCAATTTTTCTCTAACCATCACTAAAAAGCCAAATAAATTAGATTGGCAAAGTAGGCCATATAGAATTGCTATGCTTAAAGCATATGGAAGACTAATCTCACCAATAATTATATTTTCTCGGCCATCCCTGAGTGTCTCTCAATCAAAATTGGAAAGAGAAGTCATTGCGTTTACCAGTAACTAGGGGTAAAGTGACTGGTAGCTATGACTGCTAGTTATGGTGTTGTTCTTCAGCAAGATTTTTGAGCGTTATACAAATCCTTAATCACTCAAAGTCCTTCGGCTCTTGATTTCTATTTCTTGAGGGGTTGGCGGAGAAAGTGTGGGAGCTATGATCGCTTTTCTTAGGAGTATAATCTCTTTCTTGTAAATTATCTCTAATTTCTGTATTTAAGTAATTGGGACAATTTTATTGGCCTTTACACCATTATGCTTACTTTAAGTTAAAGTACGAAAAAATTTCATCAAGATTACTAAACATTTGAAAAACTCTATCTAATTGAGCAATCTCAAAAGCTAGCTTAACTGTAGGATGATTTAGGTTACAAATCACTAAACGATAACCATCTTTACGAGCTATGTCTAAACCAGTAAGTAATACACTTAAACCAGAACTATCTATAGACTCGACATTTGCCATATCAACAATCCAAAAATTGGATGGTTTTCCTCGTAGAGATATAAATTGCTCCTTCATATCATTTGCGTGGTTCAGGTCTAAGTGTTGGTGCGGAACTAAAATAATATATTTGATATCAATATCAACAGTTTTCATAGGTATCACCATTAATCAAAAAGAAGTAGTTTAGTTTTTTAGTTTACTCTAAAAATAAGGATAAAATAGAAGATAATTTTTGTAGTGCAAAATCACGGAAGTACAACTCAAAATTCAAAAATGAAAAGTATTGATTTGTAAGGCTTTGATTCTTTTTATTATCCCTATTAATATTAGAACTGCTATATCTCTTATCTACATCAAGATGACTTAAGTCATAAGTTAGTTCCTCCTATTCTACTAACTAACATGATCGTAAAAAATAAATAAATAAATAATAAATTTTATGGTAATTCTGTAGATATACTTATGTTTATAAGTAAACTTTTTTCACTCTCAGAAGTCTAACTACAGAAATCACTACTTGTACACCACTATCAATTTTATTAAGTCAACTTTGGAAGTAAAGTCCTATTTAATAATAATTTGTATCACTATACACAAATCAGCTCATAGCTGATCAATATAGTTAACTAGCTATTTTATTGGGGATAGCCTTGGAAAAAAATGTAGATATACCTATACCAGAAGAAAAAATGGTTACTCTTTTCAGAGGTTTTCCTCCTTGGAATGGAGGTTAACTTATTGGTAGATTTGGGTTGTACAATTATGGGAACTATACTCGGTAATAGTTGTGGACATTAGCTTTGCAAGTATGGTGGTTGACCATTCCGGATTAAGAAGCAAAACTTCTGAGTGTTAAAAATTCGCTTCAGTAAAAATCTAGCTGATTTTAATAGATTTGTGATTTTATGAAGCATTTTTGTTGTACTTTTAGCTAGAAACGCTCAAATGCTTCATTGGAAATTCTTATTATGTAATTTGATCACAGCAACTCTTTGAGAATTGATAATGGGAAGTTTATCTTTTTTGTACTGGACAAGATGATCGTCATAGAATGATTAGAGTAAAATGGCCATTAGCTCCTAGAATATAGACTTTTATCTTTAATACTTAATAGCATTGATCCCAGTACATGTCATCAATTCAAGGGGTTGACATTTACGGTATATTATGATATGAAAGAATACTTATAACCATAATTATGTACGCCGACTGCTCTAAACGACAATACATGACTAGACATTATAGAAAAAGGAACGACTAATAAGAATCCATTCAAAATTTACTACTAGGGCGTGAAGAAACTTGAGGGAGGACAGCAGCAGACAAACACCTCTTTGTGAAAGTTATTTTATATGTGTATAGACATGGAATTCCGAACCAGAGACTTACCAAAAAGATTTGGGGACTAAGGCAAACGTCAATACTCGTTTTAGTCGTTGGAGCTATTCAGGGGTATGGGAAAAACTATTTCAAACTCTAGCTGAGAATTTAGAAAACGAACATGACATGATCAATGGCATTATTAGTACTCATCAACATAGTGCAGGAAAAAAAGACAAAGGATTTTGGGGATTTTTATAAGTTATAAAGCAACAAGTCTATGGCTTATAAATTCCCATAAATTCCAGCATAGTTATATCCTAAGATTTTGTGTTATTCCCAGATTATTAGAAATGCTTAAACATTTTATTTGGCTGTTAATTCACTACCTCAAGTTTTAATATGTTTTTGTCCCTCAAAGATTCATTGCATTGCTACATTTATAAAGGCCAATATTTCTATTACTTGAGATTTAAATTTTTAGATTTTCAAAGATATAAATTTTGAGATAAAGAGTGCACATTAAGATATACTAAATGTTATAAAATTTTTTTTGTGGAAAAAAAGGTAGGTTGATGTTATGGAATTAGCAATGCTATTGGCAAAACTGCCAGAAGCTTACTCAGTTTTTAATCCGTTAGTCGATGTTTTACCAGTAATTCCTGTATTCTTTTTGTTGCTAGCTTTTGTATGGCAAGCAGCAGTAGGTTTCAGATAAAAATAAAATCTCTCAAAAGTTATTTGCTTCCTTTTTCATTGTTAGTAAAATTGTGAACATAATACTGTGGAAGCTTACAGATACTAAGTTTTTCATCTAGAGAGGTAAATTCTCTCTGGATTTTTCATTTTGCTTGATTTTTGTTTTATTTCTTGATTGAAGTGTTGTGGGAGGGTGGGCGACAACTATATCCCTTTGCTTGGTTATAATTCTATTTTTACAAATCACCTCTAATTTCTGTATTTAAGTAATTGGGATAATTTTGTTAGCTGCTAACCTGAATTTTTACTTTATAGACCAAAAAGCGTTGGTAAATTCAGGTATGATTTGTATTTTTTGGTAGTTGCTAAACTATTGAATAATAAATATTCGGAATTATTCAATTTTTATTTTCATACTTTGTTAGACCTAGACCGACCTAGACCAAAATTCATCTAAAATCTACTAGGGTTCTGTCTTTTTGGGTATAGTACCAACCAAAGCGATTGGCCAGGAAAGCATCTAAGCTAATCTGCTCTTGTTTGAGGAAACGACTTTGGATGATTTTTCCATTGAGATACATATCCAACACAGCGCAAAGGGAGGCAGAAGTTGTAAGCTGGATAGCACTCCATATTTCTCCATACAAGCTTATGGGGTAAATCTTGCGGACATCGCTGATTTGTTCAAGATAACCATTTCTCCAACCATTTACAGAACAGAAGATAACTATTACATCTTGCTTCGTCATAGGTATAGCATTTTCCAATATTTCTTGAAGAAGTTCTCGGCGGTCACTTAAACCCAATTCATTGGTTAAAAATTTCATCAGATATTGATGACCGGGATAACCCAGGGTCTTATAGTTAAGATTGCGCACTTGGCCCTCGAGAGTTTCGCAAAGAGTTCCCACCAGAAGTATTAAATGCTTCGTAATTTTCTCCATCTAGGGAGAAAGACTCCTCTTCTTCTAAGGGTATGGCCTCAACTTTACGACCATTATGAATAACTTCACAAGGATTACAGTATTCATTAATTAAACCGGTTGTAGACCAGGTGAGGTTATACATCATCATATTAGATGGGTACTGCGGTAGAGCACCTACACGCATTTTTAAATCTTCAAGCTTCTCAAAACCACTACACAGGTGATTAGCAAGGATACCGATAAACCCAGGGGCAAGTCCGCACTGAGGTACAAAGATAGAACTATTAGGACTTGTTTTGGCAATAGAACGAACTACATTGGTAGTTGCTACATCTTCAGTCAAGTCAAAATAACTGACCCTAGCTTTAGCTGCAGCCCTAGCAATGATAGGATTGACTTCATAGGAGCAAGCAGAGACAACACAATCTTGGCCTTCTAGTTTTTTTGTCAGAGTAGTTTCATCACTTATATCTATGGAAAAGGCATTGACAGGCAAAGATGCTGTTAAGCTTTCTAAAGCTTCAGGTTCTATATCCCTAACCATTATGATTTAATCACTGCTGTAATGTAAAAGTTTAGCGATCGCCGACCCAATTTTTCCAGTTCCTAATATAGTGACATGGTACATAGTTTTTACAATCTGAATTTAATTTGGTTCAACATAAATTGGATGTGCAAATTAATTACATCTTGATATGTATCCACGGATTTCCTATCCCAAAGATTGTGTCCTGCATCAAGTATATGCAACTTACATTTTTCGTCATTTTCTGCAAATTCCTGCAGCTTATGAAGATACTGAGGAAATAAATTGAAAGGGTCGCCCAAGCTAACCAAAATTAGGATTGGAGATAGAGATGGTCTAGATGGATAATTAAAGTTCGGTGTGAAAGTCTTGTAGGCTTCCCAACTATAATCGTGTAAAGTGACACCTGGAGCATGGAGAAGATCTGCTAGAATTCCAGCTTTCTCCTCCAAATATTGAACAGTAAATTGAAATAGTTCTGGATCTGGATGTGGTGGATTAACTGCTATTGCTCCAGCCAAGTCATGATAATGTTGTGCATACATTATACCTGCTATACCACCTTGACTACGTCCAGCAATAAAAACTGGGCGATCAGGATAAAGTCGCGACAATACAAGATGAACATGGCGAATTATTGTCATAAGACCATGCTCGCTGGCAAATTCAAATGGAGCATCTGAACCCATGCCGTTAAGTGGAAGATCGGCAGGAAAAGAAGCCACACGGAATGTCTCACCCTCAGGTAATAATTCAGTTAATAAACTTTGGTTGCTTTTTCGTCCAGTTCCACGATTCTTGCTTTTTCGGCCATGAAAAGTGCCTGCAACATCGCATAAGGTCTCGGCAACAGAAAAGGTTGTTCCTGTACCAGGTAATAGGATTTGGATTGCACGATGAGTCTTATCAACTAACTTCTTTGGTTCTAAGATACCTGTGAAGGCCATCGGCAGATATAATTTAGTGAATGGAAGACTTTGTGTAGGTTTGTTTGTAGCACCAACTCGATGAACCAATTCTTGGCTCTCTTGAATCACTTTCATACCTAGTAATTCATGGCGGGTTAAATTAGGAACTCTTACCAATTCTTCATTTATCTGCTCGAGCCTTTTCAATTCTGAACTCATTGTTTCCGAATTTTGTACGCTAAAAGATAAATAGGGTCATCGTAAATTGGCATCACTTTAGAATCAATAGGAGTCCATTCTGGTTGGTCTAGGACTTTCTGAAGTTTAGGTAAGAAACTCTGGCGTGCCGTTAAAACTAATACACCTTCAGGGTGGATATTGTCTTGAATTTTGTTAAGTTCTACCTCATCAAAATTTTTACTGGAACAGATCTACTTTAACTACTCGTTTGCTTCTTGGTTAGATATTCTTCTCCCATTTGATATTTCATCAAATTCACAGGGTATATTCTAGGTTTTCTTCAAAACTGGTACTTTTAACCCGGATTTGGCAGAATATACCTAAAATTGTGCAGAGCGCTTTTTTCTTTCGTGTTTAGTTACAGCTAAAAAGCAAATATATGTGAGGTTTGCTAGCCCACTTTTAAATTTATTAAATTCTCAGGCTTTATTTTATTCCTCATTGGTAGAAATACTAAAACATTATTTGTTGGCTGTTAATTTACCGAAAAATTTGGTTTCAAGCTCCACCCTTCTAGGACAACTTTTTAGTTTTTTTGAATAAATTAATGTTATCTTTATTGTTGTTAGTTACAGGACCGGCAGTCTGAGACAAAAGACAGACGTGGAAGCCAACGAAAAATTTGCATATAGTTAGTATCTGCTAAAATGGGTTAGACCATGTAAGAACTCAGAACTCAGAATTAATCAGGGTTATATTCTTACACATAAACAGAAAAAAATATGCAGTTTAAATGCATAACAGCTTACTTTAAGGTTAGTATTCAGCAATAAAAGTGAATAAACCACGAGGCTTGGTGTATTAGTCCAAATAATTCTTGACGAGTTGAAAATTTCAAGATATCCCGGTAATTGCTGCTATTAAAGAACTTTGTGAGTATATTCGTGTTGCTTAACATTGTCATCATTACTAACAATGTTTTCTGCATTTAATATTCGTTTACGTTCTAGAGAATAGTTGAAGTCATCACGACGACTTCCTAGAGGAACCAAAGATTTAACTTCAGGATGAATTTTATATGTGCGAGTAGCAGCGATCGCTCTCTCAGCAAAATTATCTGAGAATTGAGCTTCTGGGGGAAAATCTTTAGGTAGTAAAGGTGTTTCTCCAGATAATACTTTGCCTAAAGTTGTTCCACAAGCTATTTCATATGAAGTGGGTATTCCTTTAACAATAGCTTCAAGAGCTGCTGATGGTATTGGTTCAACAATTTTTACTTGAGAGATTTCACCATCTTGTTTGACAAAGCAGGTTGCTAGACCAATAACTAAATAATCACTAGCAGATAAATCTGGGGCATTGGGATAAGCGGTGATAGTTGCCATAGAGTATTATAATTTTTAGTTCCTAGAAACTAACTTATCATAAGCTGAGTCAATTACTCGCTTACCTCTCAAGGCACCAGTATTAGCACCAGGGCAAATATACTTTAAAGTTTCACAAGAAAATCGGTCAATCAAAAATTTAACACTTTGAACCTGTCTAGGCCAATGGAAAGTTTTAGGAATACGTAATGGGACAGGTTCCCCCTGAGGATTCGGCAATAAATGCCGACCTGTAAATAATACCCCTCCATTCCCCGAATAATATAGACAAGATGAACCTGGAGAATGACCAGGAGTCCAGAAAACACTAGTATGTGGACTTAAATTAAACTCATACTCAAAAGTCGTTGGTTTTAGTCCAGGCAATAAATAAGCTTCTTGTTCTTGAATTAGAATCTCACATTTGAAAGCTGCTTGAATTGCTTTTGCCTTGCCAATAGCACTACGATTGGTAATATACAACCACTTTATTCCTCCTTGTGCCATTATAAATTTTTGATTTGTTTCATTATTAGCAGGACAATCAATCAGAATGTTGTTTTGATTCTCTACAATAAAATAAGAAGTTCCTCCTAGAGTATCCCGATTTGGCGAAAAAGCAAAAATATTTTCTAGGACAAACTGGGGAGCTTTAGACATAAAGGGCTGTTGTATCAAGACAGTATGATTACTTAATTAGAAATAGACAATATCAGCAAAACAAATATATTATGCTTTTTTTATTAATTTTAATTTTGTTGGGGTTAATTACATACTTTATATTGCAGCGTAGTGTAAGTCAAATTACTCATACTCCTATCTGGATATTATGGCTAATTATGATGACACCGTCTTTAATATGGACAACTTGGATGTTAATCTATCCTCAAAAACAAGTACCACCAGGGTTAATTATTATTCCTTTTGTTTTGTGTCCTTGTCTATATTGGTTATTGCTACAATGGGGGCGTAATGTACCAAGTAAATCAGATAAATCAAAAATCGAAAATAGTAGCTACAATAGTCAAACTGAAATCGACTCTACTCAAACTACCAAGCAAACTTTACCAAAACTAGCAATAGACAAAACAGAAGAAACCAACCTCCGAAATTGTTTTCCTTGGACAGTTTACTATCTACGGAACTTAGAGTATAAACCTCAAGCAGTTATTTGTCGAGGTCAGTTACGTTCTAACTCTGAAGTTGCTTATAAAACTGTACGAGAAAATGTAGAAGGAAAATTTGGCGATCGCTTCTTAGTAGTATTTCAAAATAGCTTTCAAGGTAAACCTTTCTTTGCCCTAGTTCCTAACCCTGGTTGTAGTAAGAATAAAACTCAAGATTCTACTGAATATAAAAAAGGTATAATTTTGGCTTTAGGATTATTACTAATTACTTTATTCACTACTACATTAGTAGGAGCTAAAGAAATAGTTGGTGTTTCTGAGAATACTATAAAATATAACCCTAGCTCATTAATCCAAGGTTTACCTTACGCAGTTGCTCTAATTTTTATTCTAGGATGCCATGAATTTGGTCACTATATAATAGCTCAACTATACAAAATTCCTATAACTCTACCATGTTTTATTCCAGCACCGTTTTGGTTTGGAACTTTTGGAGCATTTACTCGGTGGCAAAGTCCCGTACCTAATCGTAAGTCTTTATTTGATGTTAGTATAGCAGGCCCTATACTCGGATTAATAGTTACAATACCCCTATTAATTTGGGGTTTATCTCACTCTAGTATTGTTCCTCTTTCTGAAGATTCAGGAATCTCATCTCTAGATTCCTTAAATCCCACTTTTTCTTTTTTATTAACTATATTGAGCAAATTAGCATTAGGTGCAAAGTTAACTTATAATAAAGCTATAAATCTACATCCAGTAGGAGTAGCTGGTTATATAGGTTTAATAGTAACTGCATATAATTTAATGCCTATTGGACCACTTGATGGTGGTCATATAGTGCATGCTATGTTTGGGCAACGCACTGCCATGGTAATTGGTCAAATTTCGCGTTTTTTATTATTACTATTAGCTTTTATAAATAAGGAATATTTATTCTTAGCAATCTTTTTATTTTTACTGCCTCTTGCTGATGAACCTGCTCTTAATGATGTTAGTGAACTAAATCATCAACGTGACTTTTTAGGATTGTTAATGCTAGGTTTATTAGTATTAATTTTATTGCCTGCTCCAAAGATGGTAATACAATGGTTAAGTTTATAGTTTTAAATTATAGATTATTCATAATTTTATTTAGGCAAAAAAACACAGTTATTTGAGTAATTATTCTCATAAAAATGGTAATGTTAATAACGCTTAATATATCAATAGATGGTAAAGCATTAATAGTTTTTGTAGAATATTTTTTGATGCCTAATTTAGGGTAAAGAATAGTAGTAATAATGGCAAATATACCTAGCTATAAATTGAAAATAATTGAACCATTAATTAAATCAGTTAGCACAAGTATAATTAATTTACAACCCTAATCACTAAACTTTAATCCCATAGAATTATAGTAGGTACTCCTAAGTCAAAAGTTTTTTGCGTGGTTTGTATACACCACAGCCAAGCTAAAATGCTCAATCTAATATTTGCTAGTTTTTAATTATTAGATAATAACCACTGCAAAAACTATTTTTAATATTGTTGCTACTGTACCTTATTAACTACAGAATATGTTGTAAATAAGATAAATTGAGAACAAAAATTTTCTTTAATTAAAAGCTAATATTGATGTTCTGCTAAATTTTTTTTTTGCTTAGTATTGATAGGAAAAATAGTAAACTTTTCATAAAACTTTAACTAGGTTCATCTCAATTTATTAAGGGATAAATAACTGTACTCAAGAAGAGGGAATACTTAAACCATTTAGTTAATTTATTGGTAAACTTGAACTGTAAAGCATCCTTGTTTTTTGGCTTTTGCGATCGCATTTATCCAACATTAAAATCAAGCAGCAAAAGCACCATTAAGATAAGCACACCAATGCTGAAGTATACGGGACAAATTTTTTTGTGACCATTTTGCCCCTAATAATTTAAGCCATAAACCAATTTGTTTGACTAGAGATTAAACAGCTCCTGAACCTATTGAATTTCCTATTGCTTGCCTGGCTTGGTAGTTAATAATGGGAAATTGATGCTTTATCAAGTATCGTATAATGAGTTTTTTTTATATGATCAAAGTTTATTTATATTAGATAATGGGAAATTCTGGGAATAACTATTGCGAACTTTAGCTCAGAGCTATCTCAAGGTAAGAAACTTTTTCAAAACAACTATAAATAATCTAAGCTAGCTATATTGCTATAAAACTATTAGCTTTAAAAGCTAATAGTTTTTTGGGAAAACTTTGTACTCTCCAGTATCTATAGTTTTTATAATTATTAATTTGAAGGCAGATTATTTTGAGGATAAATAATCTGATTATTTGAAGTAAATTCTAAGAGTTTAGTTTCGCATATCAAAGCAGAATAACGACTTAACAAGAAGGTTTCATATAAATAACTATGCTCAAATTTCATTAAAGGAAGATTATAAGTTTCTAAAACTCCTTGAATACGATGAAAAGCGTCTGGCAAATTATTAAAAGGGATACCAGGAAAAGCATGATGAACTCCATGATAATTTAACCCTCCTATTAACCATCCAATAATATCATTTTCCTGAAGATTACGAGAGGCATAAAGTTGAGTAAGTTGATAAGTTTTAGCTTTGCCCCAAAGTCCATAATGTTCTAAATGGTCACGGGTTTGCATCACAATACCAATTACTCTTTCTAAGATTAACCAAAATAGTAAATAGCGCAATAGTAACCCATTTGTAATGACAAAACCGAGCATAACTCCATGGAATAATGCCATCCCTCCTACATCTAGAAATATTTTTTGCTGGAGGCGAGAAAGTAACTTTCGGTAACGCCAACCATAAATGAAGGTTTTCATAATTAACCCTACTCCTCCTGCCAGAAAAATATCAATACTACATTGATGACGCACATACCATTGTACAAGAAGACAAGAATTGTGATATTCTTCCCAGGTCCACTGTACCCTTTCTGGGTCTCGTAAGTCACTGCCATTCCAGCTGTGATGTAGTTGGTGCAGTGCAGCATAAATGCTATAAGGCCACAGCATCGGCCAACTTATTAGTCTAGGCATAATACTGTCAAACCATCTCCACCCAGTTAAAGTTTGATGAGTCATATCATGGGTACAAATTAACCAGAAAGCATACACGAGTGCTGCAAAAATGCTAATGCCTGAAAATAAAAAATTATTAGATGTTGACCATGCTATTGTAACTAAACTGAAGAAAGCAAAACCTAATACAATAAAGCGAATTAGTCCAGTAAAAGAGTTAATTTGATGCAAGTCGGAGGTTACTTTTTGTAAATCTCGGGTTAGTCTAGTTGAGTTTATTAAATGCTTACTCATATCTATTGATTTATAACTGATTTACTTTAAAAAAATGGAAGCTTTTACGGTCTAGGTTAGTAATTAATTAATCATTAATGGTGTTAGGTAAGATATGATGAAATTGAGTTACCGAATGGTGAAATGAAATTATAGATAATTTTTTTGTTAATGTTAGACAAGATATTCTTCTTGTTCTTGTTTTTCCTATGGTTGATCAGCAATAAATTGTATTTTTCTGTCAATATAGATATGGAGTAGGTGAAGTTTTATATGACTAATTTAAAAAAATGGAAGCTTTTACAATCTAGGTTAGTAATTAATCATCAATGGTGTCAAGTAAGACAGGATGAAGTTGAGTTACCGAATGGTAAAATTATAGATGATTTTTTTGTTAATGTTAGGCAAGATATTGTTCTTGTTTTTCCTGTGACTGATCAGCAAGAAATTGTATTTGTCCGTCAATATAGACATGGAGTAGGTAAAGTTTTATTAGAGTTACCGGCAGGATATTTTAATCCTCAAGTAGAGTTTCCTGAAGTAGCTGCGATGAGAGAATTGAGAGAAGAAACTGGATATGTTGCCGAGAAATTAATTAAATTAAAAACTTTATATGATAATCCTGTTAAAGATACTAATTCTATTCATTTCTTTGCTGCTAAAAATGTGATCAAATCTCAAAAACAAGAGCTTGATATTACAGAAGAAATTGAAGTGGTCTTAATACCTGTTTCTGAGGTTCTTCAGAGAGTATTGATGACAGACATAAATGTTTGTGGAACTATCGCAGCTATATTTTTAGGATTAGAATACTTGCGCAACAATAAATTAGGATGAACTATTTCCCTAGTTGACTTTATTTTTAGTTATATTGGTTATATCATTATATCAAATTTATTTGAATTTATTTGATTTATAAAGTTTGAGATGATCAGTATAAGTTTATAAGTAATTACTTTTGAGAGAAGTTGGTATTATAGGGCTTTTCAAGTTACTGAGGTATAGTTTTTTTCTGAATTTTCTATTCCTACCAAATGCAAATTATTGCTCCCTACTTCCTAAAACCAAGGAACTTTGTATCTCACTCATTACCAGAGATAGAAATTCCTATAAATCACTTAAACTAATCAATATCTATTGACTGATAATGACCACAACCTTTACATGGTCCAATAGGGTTAACTGCACAACGAATATAAGAAGACCTAGCATTAAATTTACAAGTTAGGTCTCCTATTATGTATCCTACTCCTTCAATATACTCTTGTTCTGGTTGACTAGATATAGCTCTTATTTCTCTATAGTTTACAACTAATCTAGCTGAGTTAAGTCTTTCCATAGTCCTTGCTTCCAGCTTATGGAAAGTCCATGCATAAAATAAGCAAGGAGTTATGCTTATCAAAAAAATTAGTAATATTCCAAACACATTTATTCTGAGTTTATTACAAGTGCAAATCTATTCTATCAATCTTAAATTATTGGTGGATAAATGTTTAGAGATTTGTCATCTTTGAAAACTGAAAACTTTCTTCTTGTATTTATGTAGTATAGGAATTAGCTCGAAATATCAGGGAGTGGAATTGTCCAGAATGTTGTAGTCGTCGTGATAGGGATATAAACCCAAGCATCAATATTTTGGCTGCTGGAAGAGTAGTGTAAGTCTGGGTCGCGACTGTAAGACCTGAAGGGAGTAAATTTCGGAAGGCAGGCGCTATCAGACAGAAAGCCACCAACAGTAATGTTAGGGAAGCCTGCCCTGTCTCGTAGAGCAGCGTCGGGAGAATGTCAATGAACGATAAAATGACCCAATGTGCAAATAGTGGGAATATTTAAACTTATGCTTACATACATACTGGCCTTAGCTGTTGGTCTTGGTAGTTTAGCTTTGTATATAGTGGCCTTTTTCTTTCCAGAGGTCCATCGGAAAAACGATTTTATCTGGAGTGGTGTAGGTCTTTTCTATGCCTTGGTATTGTGGTTTTGTGCAGGTAGAATTACAGGTGCGGTGTTACTGGGTCAAGTGGCAAGTGTAGCTTTATTAGGTTGGTTTACTTCAGAAAGTTTAATGTTGCGTCGCCAAGTGACTCCAGTTGTAGAGCAAACCAAAATATCAACTGAGAAAAGTACTGAAGATTATACTCAGAAAAAATCAAAAATTGTTTCTGAAACAACATCTATATCAGAAGTAGAGAATATGGAAAAATTAGATTTATCTGATTCCCCAATAACCTCTACCAAACAGTCAGAAAATATTACTACTGAAGAGTTGGTGAATATTGTTAAAACAGGAGAAACTGAATCTGAATTACTATCATCTGAAACTACTTCAGACTTAAGTAAAATAATCAAAGAATCTGAAGCAGAGACAACTGAAAGTATGACAGAAAAAAATGTTTTAACTGATGCTAAAACTGAATTAGATACATCTCAGAAATTAGATAAAAGTTTATCTAAAAAAGCTCGTGGTTTTGCTCAGTTATTGACACCTATGAGTGGAATATTGAGTAATATTAAAAATGTCATTCAAGGTAGAGATAATAAAAATACTGATTCTGACTCAATATCTACACAAAATCAAGCTGATACTGAGAAATTAACTTCTATTGAGGAGGTAAATACTGAAGTTAATGAGACTATAAGTCAGACAGAAGATACTCAAGCTAAACAAGAATCTTTAATAGAGAAAGAAGAGTCTATAGTATCTGATGTTAAAACAGATAAAACTACTTTGACAGAAGTTGAAAAGGAAGCAAACTCGTCTTCAAAATTAGAATCTACACCTACTGAAAAACCTGCTACGGAAACTTCTAAATTAGCTGAAGTTTCTGCGCTTGAAGATAGCTCTTCTTCACCAGAAATAATAACTACTCAAGATAGTCAGAATCAGGAAGAAAATTTGACTGCTATTTCTTCTGAGGAGAAAAATGAGACTGATAATTCAACATCAGATTTATCAAAAGATAGTCAAAATAAGTCAGTAGATTAGTAACACAAAAATTGAAAAGGGTAACAACAAACAACAAATAATAATACATACGAAATATACAGGGAATTTGAAGGTAAAATGTAAGGTTTCAGTCTTTAGCTGTTAGCTATTGATAAAATGTTTATTAATTGAGCTAGAATTAACTCTTACTAGAAAAAGGGGGCTCTTTTGCTGAGAGCTAATAGTTGAATACTTACGGTAAAACTACAGCTCAATTCCCTTTTTCTAACTATTCACTCGAAGTTAATGTTAAGAGTGTGGAAAAATAATTTGTTAAAATAGTAAAGGCGATAAAAATACGAACTGAAGAGATATGTTTGACTGACTAAAAAGATGATTTTATACCTAAAAAAGAGTCTTGAAATAATTTATTCTGCGGAGTTAATTATGAATTATAGGTTATCAAAAATTGTCTATTGATTTATAGTAAATATTTATTTTCTTGGTATTACAGGAGGTGTATTTTTGACTAAAAATATAAGCTATTAAATAATAAATAAAACCGAAAAAATTAGTTCTGAGTTTTGAGTTCTCAGTTTGGAGTTTTGTTCTTTGTAATAAACATTTATTACCCTTGGTATTATTAAGAGACGGTTTGTCAAAAAAAGGTAAAAATGGCCATGAAGAAGTATTGAAGGTAAAGGTAGGAGAAAACAATGCTCACTGTCAAATAAATGTCGGTAAAAATTTTTAGCCAGCGATCGCGCAGGTACGCGAGTAGAAACTACTCGAACCTCTGCTACCGAAACCTCTCTGAATGAGGGCCAAAACCAAGTGCTAATCTCACAGAAGTAGTAAATATTCTATATCCTTTACTGTGGTTTTCATTGGCGTTCTTTGTCCCACGATCTACTACCAAGGCAAACGTCAACAAAATTTCCTAAATGGTCGTGACATGGTGTTGGGGAAAAAATCAATCATAACTCTATGGTGATAGACAAGAGTCCAAGAAGCACAACATCCAGAACCTACTGTAACATTTGTTAATTCTTTGATGGTAAAAACAAAAGCAAAAAGGCTCAAGTATATGGCTTAGATGTTGGTAAAAAATTAAAAGGTTGTAAGCGTCATATCTTGGTTGATACTCAAGGAAGACTACTAGTTAAATTCACGATTATTGCAACGGGTGATAGTATGGTAGCGATATCCAATTTAAAAATTTCGAGGTTTTCTGACCATTTATTTGATACCTTTGAGTATTTGGAGTTGGAAATATAATTAGAAAATAATTCTCAACATATTCGGTGCTCTAAATTCTTATTAGATATCTCCAGAAATTAAATTTTGACCCAGGTACGAAAGGATTTAAGATTAATTATGGTCGAAGTCTATTGAGTATGTGTCAGTAATGTAGTAGAGTGATGCGAAAAATTTCTGGCCTTGTAGAACGAACTCAAACTCAACTATAGCTTTATTGTCATTAGGTTTTGTCCCTCAACTAAACCTATGCTTATTACTGTAGGGACGTTGTATGTAACGTCCCTACAAATTTGTAGTTTATTTGAGGATAATGTAACTGAGCTTTTGCTAATAGTTATTCGAGAATTAATTGATAATCAAAATCTAATTTATCCATTGAGTATAAAGAAAATAATTGACACTCTACTGAATCTTTATTATTAAACAAAGTTATTGATCAGATGTTCATTGCTTAATAATTGAAGTATCTCCTAACCATAGTGTTAATGTATGATAATTGGTATTATAGTAAATTAACAAAAGGTCGCTACTGTATTAATCTCAACACTCTTAGTAACAGACTTTAGCATTGTAACAGTATTTTTTTAAGTACTATATCTTATAAGTAGTGATGCCGAATTAATTACACATATATACAAGCTCAATTATTAGCCTTCTTATCAGCTGAAATAATTAGGGTGAACTGAAAAAAAAACTGAAAGTATTTACTTAAATATTACTAAGGTTTTCTTGTGGAGAAAATTTACATTTTTGGGGCTCAGGTTTGTTTAAAATTATTAAATTTGAGCGACTAAGGATAGAAAAATCGAAAAAAAAATGTTTCCCAAGATATCTTTTGTAATTCACATTTATTCCTGCTTCTATACCTCAATATTTTCTCGCTCTGTGTTTTCTGCCCTTACTTATAACCTTACTTATAAAATGTATTCAGCAAGTCTTAATTAAAGTAGGTAAATAATAATGTAATGAAACTTAAGAGAAATCAATGGACAGAAAAATCGAAAAAAAAAATGTTTCCCAATATATCTTTTGTAATTCACATTTATTCCTGCTTCTATACCTCAATATTTTCTCGCTCTGTGTTTTCTGCCCTTACTTATAACCTTACTTATAAAATGTATTCAGCAAGTCTTAATTCAAGTAGGTAAATAATAATGTAACGAAATTTAAGAGAAATTAATACGCATAAAAAATTTAGTTATTAAAATGATAATTTGGAAAAATTTGAGGTTAGTTATATCTATTGTATGTCTATTAATTGTTCCTCCATCTATGATAGTCGATAAAAAAGCGAATATAAATTCACAAGCACTGACAAAGCCGACAAAAAATGAGAGTTATTATATTTCACAAAATAATCTAAAAACTGAAATACAGAAACTTGAGCAACAAGCAACTGAAGAATTTAATAATGGTAAATAAGAGAAATTAATACGCATAAAAAATTTAGTTATTAAAATGATAATTTGGAAAAATTTGAGGTTAGTTATATCTATTGTATGTCTATTAATTGTTCCTCCATCTATGATAGTCGATAAAAAAGCGAATATAAATTCACAAGCACTGACAAAGCCGACAAAAAATGAGAGTTATTATATTTCACAAAATAATCTAAAAACTGAAATACAGAAACTTGAGCAACAAGCAACTGAAGAATTTAATAATGGTAAATTTGAGGTTGCTTTAGAACAATTTAAACAAGTATTAGAAATTTATACTCAACAGAGCGATCGCTTTGGAATTATTCAAACTTTAGATAAAATTGCTGTTGTTTATGATGCTCAAGGTAAATATCTGAAAGCTTTAGAATTTTATCAGAAAACATTAGAAAAGACTCAACAGGAGAAAAGTAGTGAAGATATTAGTGCTATTTTAAGTAAGATTGGTTTAGTTTATTCCCAGTTAGGTCAGTATGAAAAAGCTATAGATTTTTATCAGCAATCTTTAAATAAAAATTATCCAGAACAAGCTATTATTTTAAATAAAATTGGAACAATTTATTACCATTTAAAACAATTTTCTAAAGCTTTAGAATATTATCAACGAGCTTTAGAGGTTAATCGGAAAAATAAAGATAATACTGGTATAGCAAAAACTCTAGATAATATAGGTGTAACTTATCGAGAACAGGAAAAATATTCTGAAGCATTAAAATATCATCAAGAAGCATTAGCTATTAAAGAAAAAATTGGTGATAACTATAATAATTCAGCTACTCTTCATCATATTGGCTTAGTTTATAGAGAATTAAATAAACATTCAGAAGCTCTAAAATTTTTAACTAAAACTTTGATTATTGAACGACAACTTGGGCACCAAGATAAAGAGAGAATTACTCTTGCTAATATAGGTAAATTATTAGAAAGAAAGAATCAAGATCAATTAGCAATAATTTTTTATAAACAATCAATTAATATTACTGAAAATATTAGGAAAGATTTAAAAAAATTACCAGTAGAACGGCAAAATTTACATATAAAAAGTATTCTTGAAATCTATCGTATTTTGGCTGACTTATTGCTCCAACAAAAACGTGCTTTAGAAGCACATCAAATCTTAGATTTACAGCAAGTACAAGAAATATTTGAATATATGGGGAACTTACAAACTGATGAATATGAATATAGTGAAGTTCCATTGCTAGAGTCAGAAAAAGTGTTTTGGGAAAAATATACTCAGCTAATAGATGAAGTTGATAAAAGCCATAAACAAAATCCAAATCACTTAGAGGAAAAATTAGTAAAAATTCAGCAATTTTTTGATAGTGAGGAAGTAAAATCTATAATTTCAGAATTAGAGAAAAATGCTAGGAGTCAAAAGCTAAATTCAGATATAGTACTTTGGTTACAGTCTGAACTAAAGGAGCATAAGCAAAAAAATACTGTAGTCTTATATCCATTACTTTTAGAAAATCGATTAGAATTAGTATTAGTTAGTGCTAATTATCCTCCATTTCATCGAACTGTTTTAGTAAATGAGAAAGAGTTTAATCAAACAATATTTCGATTAAGAGGAAAATTAACAAATAAAAATAAGTCTAATCAAATAGTTATGCAGGAAGGATTAAAACTATATAATTGGTTGATTAAACCTATAGAAATTTACCTCAAACTTATTCAAGCTCAAACAATTATTTATGCACCTGACCAGAAACTACGTTATATTCCATTGGCAGCACTATATGATGGAAAAAAATGGTTAGTAGAAAGATTTAAGGTTAATAATATTACTGCTGCAAGTTTAATGGACTTAGAACCTAGAGAAAGATTTAAACCTACAATTTTAGCAGGTGCTTTAACAGAAGGAAGTTATAATTTTGAAGTTGGTAAACAAAAGTTTGAATTTGAATCATTACCCTTCGCTGGAGTAGAGGTAGAGGAAATAGAGAAGATATTTCCTGATACAAATAAATTGTTAGGCAATGGCTTTACTAAAGAAGCAGCAGAATCAAAAATGAATAGCTATAATATTGTACATTTTGCTACTCATTCTGCTTTTATAACTGGTCATCCAGAAGAATCTTTTATATTATTTGGAGATGGCGCTCTCGCTACTTTACGAGATGTAGAAAATTGGAATTTACAGGATGTAGAATTAGTAGTTTTGAGTGCTTGTCAAACTGCTTTAGTAGAACAGACAGCAAATGGTCAAGAAATACTCGGTTTTGGTTATAAGATACAAGAAGCTGGAGCAGCGGCAAGTATAGCAACTCTATGGCGAGTTGATGATCAAGGTACTCAAGAATTTATGAATGATTTTTATACGGCTTTGAAGAATGGAGAAAGCAAGACAGTAGCATTACAAAAGGCACAAATTTCTATGATTAATAGTGAGTACAGTCACCCCTCTTATTGGGCACCATTTATTTTAATTGGAAATGGGCTGTGAGTAGGTTTTGGAGGTTAGGAGCCAGAACTTAGAACTCAGAACTCAGAATAAATAACTTAAATGGTATTTCTTAGTTCATAAATTATATTTTAGTTCAAAATACATATACTATAAATCATTTTAATAACTCTAATGATTCATAATATTCTTTTTTTTAATTAGTAGAATATACCGAACAGCAAAAAAATTAAACTTTTGCAATAGTTGTGATTGCTTCCCTATAAAATTAACGATTTTTGAATCCTAATTGAGATAACCTACCCTCTAAAAATATAATCGACTCAAAGCATTTGAAAATAAAATAAAGTACCTTTTTAGGTTTTAAAAAAATGCTATATTTTAAATATAAAAAGTTGTGATTGCTTCCCTATAAAATTAACGATTTTTGAATCCTAATTGAGATAACCTACCCCTAAAAATATAATCGACATCAAATTAACGATTTGTGAATCCTAATTGAGATAACCTACCCTCTAAAA
>ENA-UENU01000022-UENU01000022.1-marine-metagenome-genome-assembly--contig:-NODE-22-length-52188-cov-171.990106_pt1 | contig 52188 bp, 33 predicted proteins | sample MGYA00237877_ERZ529326 | MGnify/ENA primary metagenome ERZ529326 (study PRJEB26372, sample SAMN05368344) | marine metagenome | biome: cultured habitat; feature: ocean water; material: water; isolation... | reverse complement strand
TATATCTGTTGCGACCAATATGGGATTGCTATAGAGTCTAAATAACATTTATATTAATTACTTTTTCCACATCAAGAATTAGTAAAAGTTGTTTTTCTAGCTTATAAGCGCCTCGAATTAATCTCCGTACTTTTCCTCTCAATGTTTCCGGTGGCTTTTCAAAACTCTCTTGAGATACATCAATAACATCCCCAACTTCATCCACTAATAAACTAACTGTTTCATCTTCAGAAGATATTACTACATTAAGAGGTAATTTTTCCATTTTATTATCAGTTAAATTCAATCTCCTTCGCAAATCAATCGCAATCACAATTTGACTCCGAAGATTAATTAATCCAGCCACTTCTGGTGAGGATAAAGGAACATGAGTTATCTTTTGATAACGAATAATTTCTTGCACTTTTTCTACCTCTATTCCCAAGAATAGTTTGTCCAGGTAAAAAGTACAAAATTTATTTTCTTGAGTCGGTTTTTGAATTAGATTTTCCATTTTTTATAAGCAAATCTTATGTTTAGATAATTAGTTATAAAAAAGTCTTTGTTTGTAGTTTAGCTTCAACTCTCTAAACTTAATACTTAATAATACTGTAGGTTTAGCTGAGGTCGGAAAACCAGCAAAAACTTATGTTTATTGGTTTTTGCTAGTGCTTTTTCCTTTTCTAAGAATTGCTGTATTTTCCAGAGAAGTTTCACCTTTCATGTTGCCAGTTGTTTGTCTGACAATTGCTCTTTAAAATTTCTATCAAACTTTAAATTAGCCACCTTAACTATTTCCTCCACATTCAAAATTTCTGTCACCCTCTCCTGAATAACTGCCGCATAATCAATTCCTTTTTCAATAGCAGCATATTTAATCTTAATTTCTTGTTCCACAATATCCATAATTTGCTCCACCACAAATCCTACTAAATTATCCTCATCTATCACTACTACAACCACTTGAATAGTTAATAATTGAGGAACATTTTGGCTTTGAGAAGATAATTGATTTGTAGCAAAAAACTCTGATAAATAAATCAAAGGTAAGATTTTTTCACGATATTGAATCACCTTTTGATTACCAACATGCTCTACAGAACTAATGGGAAATTCCTCCAAACGAGCAACCTTAGACCTAGCAATAGCCATCCGTCGGTGAGCAGGTCCAGAAAATAACAATAACATCTCCAACTCATCAAAAGCTTGTTGAGGTTCACTTTCTAGCGCTATTATCAAGGAATCTTTTTCTTCTGAAACAAGATGAACAGTTTGAGCTAGTCCCTGAATATCTAAAATCAATGCTACCTTTCCATCTCCCATAATTGTTGCTCCAGCAAAACAAGAAATCTTTTTGAGCTGTCTTCCTAGAGGTTTAACTACAATTTCTTGAGTATCATTAATAGCGTCAACCACTAAACCAAAAGACTGATGCGCGGCTTGCACAACAACAATATTGAGAATATCAAGGTTATCACTTTGTCCCTTGAGACTTACACCCTCTAACCAGGGAGTGGCCAAAGGATAACGGTGGGACTTATTTGCTTCCAATTGTAGTACATTATCTAAATATACAAGAGGCAGAAGATTACCCCGCAATCGATAAATAGGGGCACCATGAACCATTTCTACCTTTTTTTTAGCATCTTTCCCTTCCAGACGTACTAATTCTAATAAACTAACTTGGGGGATTGCATAACGATCGCCATTAGTAGTAACAATTAAGGTAGGGATAATAGCTAAAGTCAGGGGAATTTTTAATTTAAAAGTAGTTCCCTGACCTAGTTGGCTGGAAATATTAATAGTACCACTAATTTTTTCGATGTTATTTCGGACTACATCCATCCCTATTCCACGTCCTGAGATATTAGTGATTTTTGGAGCAGTAGAAAATCCTGGAATAAAAATCAGATTATATGCCTCATTTTCAGTTAAAGAGGATGCTTGCTCATGAGTAATAATATGACGCTGAAGAGCTTTAGCTTTAATCCTTTTTATATCAATTCCTCTCCCATCATCCCCTATCTCTATATTGACATAACCACTTTCATGGAAAGCTCTTAACCAAAGTCTACCGATAGGTGGTTTACCTTTACTAATTCTAATATCTGGGTGTTCAATACCATGATCCACACAATTACGCACTAAATGGGTGAGGGGATCTGAAATAGCTTCAATTAAGGTTTTATCTAGCTCCGTTTCTTCTCCTTCCATTTCTAAATTTATTTCTTTGCCTAAGGACAAAGATAAATCCCGCACTACTCTAGGAAATTTATTCCAAATTTTACGAATTGGTTGCAACAGAGTTTTCATTAACCCTTCTTGTAATTCTGTTGTTATTAAGTCTAAACGTTGGGAAGTATCACCAAAAACACTATCAGTCTGTCTATTATTAAATACCAAGACTTGGTTACGACATAAGACCAACTCCCCCACCAAATTCATCAATTGATTCAACAGTTGTACATCTACTCGAATGTAATTACCTGAGATACTTGCAGTTAAATTAGTAGTTAGTATATCTTCCGAGAGATTTCCTGATAAAGGAAGCGTTGAAGAAATCTCTGAAGTATTCAATAATTGCTCGGTTTTTTCAGGGAGTGCTTGTTCCTCAACAAAGGCTGTCTGTTGAGCATCAGTGGTGCTCAAATTTTGAGAAGAATTGTCTACTTTTTCCAACTGAGGCCAAGAATCTTCATAGTCTAAAGAAACCTCTGTTTGGGCTTTTTCAGTCTGTTCTGATGAGGTGATACTTGCCAAATTCTTTAAGAGGGAGTTATAGTTATAATCTCCTTGTTTTCCCGTTGTTTCAAGACAGTAGAGAATTTGTTTAATCCCATCAATGGCCTGAAGTAAAACATTCATAATCTCAGGAGTGATAATAATTCTACCATCTTGCAAACAGGCCAATAAATTTTCCCCTGCATGAGCTAAAGATTGAAGGGTATCTAAACCGAGAAATCCACTGTTTCCTTTTAAAGTATGAAGCGAACGATAAATACATTGGATCAACTCAGGATTTATCGAGTGTTTTTCTAGTGCTACCAAATCACTCTCTAGCTTATTAATAGTTTCATAGCTGTCAATTAGGAAAGCTTGAATATCTTCATCTATTTCCATTTTCATCCATAGCTGTTGGCGACTTCCGTTATAATCCTTGATTTAACGGTGAAAGGAAAACAGCCAGCATATAAACTATTTTCCTCCTGAGTTTTTACAAGTTTTTTAAGATATTTTTTTGTTTGATTCATATTTTAGTGAATTTTAGAATAAAGATATACACAAAATATTGTCAAACAAATAGAAGCTTTCCCATGAGAATATCCTCATCAATTAGTTAAACAGTAAGATTTTATTGTAGTTAAAAGCTTGAATATTTAAAGTATAGCAAGAAATACTAAATTATTAAAATCAATTTATGACATAGTTTGGGTGCTTTGATTAAAAATTGAATTCAGTATGGTTAAAATGGCGGTGAACTTAATTTTTACAATTAATTATAATTATATATAAAATTTATTGTACTAATTGTGAGCATAAACTACATAAAAAAATTGCTGTATCAAATATATAGGAAAAAACTTGAAAAATTAGATTAAAATACTTATACAGCTAATAGTAATTATGCCTCCAAAATTAAATAAATAAATAATTATTCTTACAATACCTTTAAAAATATGTTTTATTTAAACAATTTTATCTAAAATATGGCATTAAAATATCAGCAATTTAAGATGACTAACATCTTAAATTATTACTTTAAAACCTCTCGGTTAAATTGATATCTGCATTATATACTAATTGTTGTTATTTTATCTAATTTCCTATCCCCAATTTTGAAAAATATTGATCTGTATAAAGTAAAATTTGCTAAAAAATTAGCCAATAAATAGTTAACAAAATGATAAATTTTAACCATTTACTTTTTCCAAAAAAATTCGTAAAAAATATTATTATGTATCTTGATATATTTATAATATTGATAATATAAATAGTGAAAATAATGTTGGATTTATAGTATTTTCTCTAATATTTAAGGTCTTCATAGTAAAAAAAATTTATCCAATAATTTAATTATTGGTTCAAATATTTGTTCATGATCATTAACTACTTTAACAATTACATCAATTGAATAATCTACATAATATAAATAATGAAATATGCGAAAAAAAAATTAATAAAGTGTCATTTTACAATAGCTATGCCAACAGTCATGATTTTTATTAAAACTTCTATATTAAGTCAAAATAGATAGTAATTATAGACTTATCTACTTTATTTTTCCGATTTTTTAGTTAAGATAACATCATTTTTTTGACAAAAATATAGTAAAAAGAATAAATTTTAATCCTTGTATAATAGTTTGTTTTGTGATTAAAACTAGGTAAGATTTTAGTCAATTAATTAAACTATAAGCTTGAGTAAATATAATTAATATTTTTGTTTTATAAGCTGTTATTATTATCTAATATTAGTAAATAGTAGCATAATTTTTTATTGATTATAATTTAATTCAAGGCTAAGTTTTATCTGACTAATAACCATTAAAAAATATACTCAAATAAAGGCAAAAGCAAGATATTTAAATATAGTAATAGTTTGAAACCCGCATAATTATTTCTCCTGAATGATTTGAATACAAAAATAATAAGCTAATTTTTATCTGTCAATCAAAAAAAATACTTACTATTGTTAGGTTTTACTATCGTTTGACCCAACTTAAACTTGATCAGGTGTATAAATCCACTACATTAATTCTGAAGAACACGATGAGGTATAATCCAAGCTTAGTAATAAGTGGTGAATCAAAATTTATGGCCTTAATTTTAATTACAGATGATACGGCATTTGCCCGTCGGATGGTCAAAAAAGCTATCAAAGAAGATGACCATAAAATTATAGAAGCTAGTAATGGTCAAGAATGCTTGGAAATGGTTGCCACTAATTCTCCTGATTGTATTCTTCTAGATTTGTTAATGCCAGAGCTTGATGGTTTTGGGGTACTAAAAGAACTTCAAAAGAAAGGCTCTAAAATTCCTGTTATTGTATTATCAGCAGATATTCAAGATACTACCCGAACTCAATGTGAAGAGTTAGGAGCATTTATGATCTTACAAAAACCCCCAAAACCTCTTGAAATTATAAAAGCAATTTCTGAAGCACTCAAAGCAGTGGAAAATAAAGTGGTAAATCTGACAGACAAGCAACTAGATATTTTAACTGAGTTAATTAATATCGGTATTGGCCAAGGGGCGAAAATGCTAAACGAAATGATAGAATCTCAAATTAATCTACAAGTACCTTTCTTAAAGTTATTAGCAAAGGTTGAAGTACAAGAGGTATTGAGGCAACGTTTAGGTTACGATAAATTATCTTCGATACAATTAGATTTTAAGGGGTATTTTGCTGGTTCGGCAAAGTTGGTTTTTCCCAGAGAAAGTGCAGCTAATCTAGTTGCTGTCCTCACTGGAAAAAACCTAGAAAATGCGGATTTGGATATTGTCCAAATTGGGACATTAACTGAAGTAGGGAATATTGTCATTAATGGTGTGATGGGGTCTTTAGGAAATAAGTTATATAAACAAATTTACTATGATGTTCCTTGTTATGCTGAGGAAGATATTGCACAGCTATTACCAATGGAGGAACCCAATAATTCTGTCCTTTTAGCTCAGGCAAAATTTGATATTGAAGATTTACAAATTACAGGGGATATTATTTTGTTCTTTAAAGTAGGTTCTTTTGATGGTTTACTCAGTGTCATTGAAGATTTAGATTAGGTGTAGGTTCGGTTTTTGGAACCAGAGTATAATAGTTTGAAAATCTTTTGAGTCTAATTATATGTAAAATACAAGGCTTTTACTTCCATATTTTTTGATTAACTTTTATTATTTTTGATTATACTTTATTCTCTCTTATATATTTCTTTATAAAGTTATTTTTGCTAGTTATTTTTATTTTTTTCAAGGCATAAAAAAGGCAGAAAGTATTGGAATAGAATGTACTCTATTTTTTTAGCTTTGTTTGCTAATTTAGCTTCTAGATTTTCTTTTATATCTTTTTTTATACTGCTTGATAATCTCATATTATTGACAGTATTTGACATTAGTTAATTCTGCGTGATGAAAGATATCAATATATTCCGTAATTTCACCAACATTTTCCACAAAATTTACTATTTTTTGTCTGAAATCTAAACTGTAAGGCATTGTTGAAAATAGTTTCTAGTTAACTTTTGTAATTTGACTCAATTTTTGTCTCAATCTTAATTAAAATAGCTATAAATCTATTTATTTCAATCAAAAAAATATAGATTCTCAAAAAGCTTTTGTTTATCGTCTCAGCAAACTTAACAAAGCTCTCTGAACAATCAAAAGATAAGAATAACTACGTCAATATAGTTGTTAGATTTTCCCTGACACCCTGTGTTTTTTTTTAAGTTTGAGCAACTTTTCTATCACTTCTTCAGATAGGCAAAATATTATATTTACCCTTTGATGTCGATAGGCTCATCCATAAGAACAATTACTTATCAAGAAGGAAGACTTGGGCTGAGACGAGGGAGTTTTACTGACAGACCATTATTTAGTTCAGCTTTTTATACCAATCATTGAATATTTATACAGTAATTTCTCCCTTTATGGAACAAAACTATTTTATTCTGTTCTCTATTAAGCTTTTATCTGCTTTTATAAATAAAACAAGTAAACCGGATTTAGTATAAAAAAATATTTAGAGGTTCAAGGAAGTTGTACAAATTTAAACCAAAACTCTTTTAAAGATTGCATTACTGCCATAAATTCTGGCAAATCAACTGGTTTAGTCAGATAACAACTAGCATGAAGAGAGTAACTCTTAATAATATCTTTTTCTGATTTAGAAGAAGTTAATACAATGATAGGAATAAACTTTAATGCTTGATCTTGTTTAATTTCTTTCAAGACATCAAAGCCATGTTTTTTAGGTAGATTCAAATCTAGTAGAATTATGTGAGGTCGAGTAGAATTAATATACTTTTCTTCTTGATAGAGAAACTTCATAATTTCTTCTCCATCTGATACTTGAGTTAATTTACAAGGCAAACTATTTTGATGGAGAGCTTTTTTAATAATAAAAACATCTCCTGGATTATCTTCTGCTAAAAGAATATTAATTTCGTTATTTTTTATATTCATTATTTTTGCTGCAAAATCAGGTGTTATATTTATAACATAGGCTAAAAAATATATTTATTCTGTCACATATTGAGGAATAGTAAAATAGAATGTTGAACCTTTTCCTAATTCTGATTCTAACCAAATTTTTCCTTGATGACGTTGAGTTATTTTTTGACATATTGCTAATCCAATGCCTGTTCCTGGGTATTCTTGCCTAGTATGTAGCCGTTGAAAAATCATAAAAATTCGCTCAAAATATTGTTTAGAAATACCAATACCATTATCCTTAATCGAAAATAGACAATAGTAATCCTCTGAACGAACACCTATTTCAATTTTTGGTGGTTCTTCCCTGCGATACTTAATCGCATTATTGAGGATATTTTGAAATAGTTGAATTAATTGGGACTTATCCGCCATAATAGTAGGTAAGGGGTCTCGGTAAATATGGGTATTAGTTTCTTCTATCAACAACTGAAGATTACTTAATGCTGTATCTAAAACTTCTTCACAGTCAGTTTGCTCAAAGAATTGGGATTGTCTACCAACCCTTGAGTATAACAGTAAATCGTTAATCAGGGACTGCATTCGGATAGCTCCATCTACGGCAAAATCAATAATTTGATTGGCATCTTCATCTAATTGATCTTTGTAACGTTGGCCTAACATTTGAGTAAAAGTCGTAACCATTCGTAAGGGTTCTTGCAAATCATGGGAAGCAAGGTAAGCAAAATTTTCTAATTCAGCATTAGAACGTTCTAGTTCTCTTTGTATTGATTGGCGTTGTTTCAGTTTTTCTTGATAACTTTGGATACGATCTGTTAAATCAAAATCAGTAATATCCTGAATACATATTAAAGCATAATAATTATTGGTATCCTCAATAGGAATAGCATTAACGATAGTTTTTTGAATCGCTTTTTGTTTATGCGGTAGGAAACAATGAATTAGAGAAGGGTGCAACTGAGGAGAAAAAATAGCAGGAAATCCCCCGAAAAAAACTTGCTGGAAACGACTTATATATTTGGGTTGTTTGAGATGAGGGAAAAAGTCTAAAAGATTTTTACCTATGATGTCATCCCTAAAAATTTTTGTCCAATTTTCTAGACAACGATTCCAATATAGAACAACAAAATCTTCTCGCAGTAGGCATAAGCCAACGGGAACATGATCAATTAAATTACATTGAGTAGTTGCTTTGAAAATTTCAGTCATTTTAGTTATTAGTTATCGGTAGAAGCTAAAAGCTTCAAATATTTAAATTTATTTTTTCCCAAACCTTAAAAGGGCAGGCTTGAGATCTTAATTTTTGGTCTTTTGCTCTTTTCAATGGGTTTGGTTGTATGAAGTTGACGATATAGCTGCTGCACTTGCTCCCCATAGGCATTAAGAGCTCAAACCTTACTATAAATCATATTATATGCTTTTTGAGTACTAATTATCCGGATATGATATTAGCTATAGTTACAGAAAGTAAAAAATTGTGTTTTTTCAGTAGAAAAAGCTCTTTTTAAAGAAAAATTAATTTTTAAGAGTTACAATAAAATGAAACTTTAAAATTAGATGTGAAAATGACAGATGTACCGTGTTTAAGTAACAGTTGTCCGATTCAGTTCGCATTAGGAATATTAGGGTGCAAGTGGTCAGTGTTGATTTTGCGAGAGTTGTTAAGTGGCGATCGCCGAACTCATGAATTATTAGAAGCTTTACAAGGAATTAGCTCAAAAACTCTGATGTTAAGACTGAGAGAGTTTGAAAAGCATGGTTTGTTAGCAAGGCGGGCATATCCAGAAGTGCCACCCCATGTTGAATATTCTCTGACGGAGAAAGGTCTACAAATACAACCAGTAATAATAGCTCTCAAACAGTTAGGAGAACAATGGTTGGAAGAGAAAAATTGTGGTTGTTCAATGGATAGGTGAGCCAAACTAATATGCTGACAGAAGTTTTCAGGGCATGACTTGGTTGAGATATTGACTTTTCCAGCGAATGATGTTCTGATTCAGATTTGGAAAATGATAGCTAAGGAAACGGTCTACATACTTTTGCTCTTTATATTGTCTTTGCCCATCTCCGTATCGGAAAATATATAATTCAACGGTTCCGAAAGCATTTATGGAGTCATTAGATTTATGTAGCAGCTTTACCCCTCCAAGATAACTCCACCTCAGCCGAGAGACTCCAGACAAGGGAGAAGTTCGTGGGGTAGGACGTAAAAATTTAAAATGAGAGAGTGGATACTATTGTTGCTCCTTATGGGTTTTGGAAGCATTCGGTCAGGCAAATAACAATGTAAGATATCAAAGTGATAAATGGATGCAAGTTGCGACGATGAAAATTGGTATTTTATGCCTTGCAGCCAAGACAAAATTACTCCATAGAAGGAATGAACTAGACTTTTACTTTGTAATTTTCCGGCTTACAATCAGTAATTGTAAAGTTAAATAGGGTAGAATGTATAAACAATTCTACTGCTTGAAGGGTTAAATTTCCCTCGTCGCCAATTTTATCCAAACATAAAGTTGACAGTTTTTATTGATCTTTAGATTGTGACATTGTCTATAATTCATAAATAAACTTGAGAAGGTTTTGTTTGATGATACTCCCACATCACTGGGAAATGACATTCATTGACAGTCTCTACTGAACAGTTGGCTTGAACTAAAAAATGCTGTAGTTTTTTGTATGACAGACCGAATGTAATGTTTGATATCTAAGATAGATTTTCTGGAAGCTTTTTCTTAACAATTCTCCTATATAGTTTGTCAAACCAGTTTTTTGAGATTTTGTCTTAAATACATTAAATAGTGCGATCGCACTATTTATAGAAACTAGACGCCATGGCATGGCCACTGGAATTGTTAATTTTATTATACTTTCGTAGCTATACTAATCAATATCAAAGACTTGCTATGTATATATTTTATACCTTTTTTTACCATTTTTTTCACTAAAGTCCTGTTATTAGTTAGTAGTACCTAGCAGCCCTCAGCATCAGGATTGAAAATGAATCGAATGTTTATTTTCCCAAACCTTGAAAGGGCAGTTTATTGACTCTATTTTTCTTTAATGCTTGTGGATGAGTAACTGCCGACGCTTCAGGGTCAGTAGGAAGTCAACATTAGATTTTTATACTTATGTCAATAGCTGTATTTGTTTTATAAAGAAGCTTTATAGCTTTCAATGATATAACAAAATAATGGTTTAGCTTACACGATTAAAAAAATTAACTGATAAGTCAGTATTCTCTCAATGGAAAAAAGGTGATTTAATAACTTTTAAAAAATACGGTTATGGTAACCAGAAAAAAATTTTAGTAAATATTGCAGACAACAAATAAACTTTTTATATATAATATCATTGAAGATAAAAATACATTAATCTTTCATCTAGTGATACCATTGAACTATAACAATGGGATTAAGAATTTTGTGTATCGGCCCTATTATACTGATTATTTTATATTAACAGGACTTACAGAATATAGCTATATATAGTGTATTTTTTGTAATTTATTCAGATATTTATACTACAATTATATCCTTTGCGTAAGTCCTGATTAAGTGCATCAAAGCAGGAATGGTATCAGCTATACCTGATTAATAATTACTATTGCTACTTACTGCCGAATATCTACTATTTTAGATGTTGGGGATGAAACTAAAGGTACTCCTGATACGTGGCTATTATTTTTATTAAATGGTGATAATGTTCCAGATCCCTAGCGCGTTTCATGTCCCATAACAAAATGCCTAACTATTAACTAAAAAGCATATTACATTTGGCCAAATTTAAGTTTTATGCTTAGTTTAGGAACTCTATATTTTAGTGCTGAATAGTTAAATTATTCAAAAAGCACTCCTGAATTATTTAACAGGTAGCTGTATAGGAAATCTAAAGATACAGCGGGTTTGGTCAGGGTGTAAGGCACAGTTGTTAACCAACAAGATTCTCTCACTATATTCGAATCTGCTGTAAAGCCTCAGAAACCTAGATATTAATATAGATGAAGAGGCAACAAAATTAAAATTATCTCATCTAACAAACAAGTCTGTAGTCATCCCAACAGTCAAGTTAGTAGAAGTAATAATCCTAAAACTCATTGCGCAAATAGTCCTGGGAAATTATAACCACCAATGCTTGAAGGTTCTACCGACTAGTACCAAAACCAAAGCGCGTCAAATATTTCCCATTTATTCACGGTTAAAAGCGAAGATCGGGAGTTTTGACGAAATAATTTGAGTAAAAGGATAGAAAACAAGTGACTCAAGAATTTCATGTTTCAATTACTCCCTTGGGAGAAGACGAATATTTTGTCCGGACAGAAAAAGTCCCTGTTGGAGGCCCAGTGGCAGAAGAAATAGTCCAATGGCCTGTAGAAAAATGGCTAACTCAAGCCCGTCAACTATTTCGTGATCCATTAACTGATCTTCTAGAAGAAAAGTCCAACTCTCAGGTAGTGATCCCTAATCAGATTATGTCCAGGTCTGGGGAAGTAGTAAGTCCAAGTTTAGTAGCATTAGGCCAAGAAATGTATCAAGAACTATTCAAAGATAGCCTGAGAGATAGTTGGAATTGTGCCCAAGGAATCGCTCACAATCGAGGTGAGGTTTTACAGTTACGTTTAGGTACTAAAGACAGATATCTATCTAGTTTGCCTTGGGAGGTACTCCATGTAGGCGATCGCCCCCTGGCGACTGGTACTGACATTGTCTTCTCCCGATATCAACCTAATACCTGCTTACGGAAACTTAACCGGATATTAACACCTGAAGAACCATTAAAAATTTTAATGGCGATCGCGGTTCCCAGTGATAAGGATAGTCTAGAACTGGAAAAAGAATATAAGGTATTACAAGAAGAACTGCAAAAAAATAGTGGGGCAACTCAGATTTACCTAGACATTCTCCGGCAACCAGGGCGAGAACAACTTACCCAAGCATTAGAACAAGGTAAATATCAAGTTTTCCACTATGCAGGTCATAGCAACTGGGGTATTTCGGGTGGTGAAATATCTTTAGTGAGTAATATAACAGGTTTAGCAGAAAGTCTGAGTGGTAAGGATCTGTCAGGTTTGCTAGTTAACAATGGCATTCAGATGGCGATCTTCAACTCATGTCGAGGTGCGTATAACCATCTTATTGAACCTACTGATGAGGGAATAGAGCTCAACTTAGCAGAAGCGATGGTCAAACGGGGAATTCCTGGGGTGCTAGCAATGGCAGAACGTATTCCAGATGAAGTTTCTCTTATCCTAACACGTTTGTTTTATCGTAATCTCAATCAGGGTTATCCGATAGACTTAAGTTTAAATCGGGCAAGACAAGGTTTGATTTCTGCCTATGGTTCACATCAACTTTACTGGGCATTGCCTGTTGTTTATCTACATCAAGATTTTGGTGGATATCTAATTGAAAAACAAAGCGATTCTCAAAATGAAATACAAGAGGATATCCTGACGTCTATTGATGAAAAAATTGAAACTCCGAATTTATCAGAAAATTTAAATCCCGTACAACCAGATATTGATTTAGGGAACCTGGATGAGGATCCTACTATGGCTAAAAATGATAATTTAAATTTCCAGTTTCAAGACAGTAAATATCAAGTTATGACACTTGAAGATATATTGCCAGAAAAAGAAGATATATTGCCAGAAAAAGAAATAGGAAGGCAAATAAATAATCAAGACTATGAAAAACAAGAAGATTTAATAACACCTACACAAAGTAGTGAAGAATCAACTCATTTAATATTCACGACATCAAAGACTAAAAATAAGTCTCATAAGTTTCTTTGGCAAACAAGATTTACATTATTAACATTAGGATATGCAATTTCAGGAATAATATTATTTTTGGGAATTAACTACATTGTTTTCAATAATCGTCAATCAATAATGAGTGCTGAATTACCTAAAGCACCTGCTCCAGCTATCAAATATAAATACAACAGAGTTAGACTTGTTAATCAGACAATTAATACTACCCCAGAAGTACAGAACATGGCAATTCAACAGTTTAATCAAAATGAGCTTCGAGCTGGTAAAATGGTAGTAGAAACATTATTAGAAGAAGGAGAATTATCTCAAGCAGCAGAAGTTATAGCTGTTGTGCCAGAAAAGCTTAGTGAAGATCGAGAAATTAATTTTCTTAAAGGTCGATTAGCTTGGGAATTATTCCAAGATAGAAATCAACATAATCTGATAGATGAAGCTATAAATTATTGGGAAAAAGCTGCTGCCCAGAGCCAAGAAAATCTTCAATATCAAAATGCTTTAGGCTTTGCTTATTACACTAAAGGAGATATAGAAAAAGCCTATGCAGCTTGGTTAAAAGTGTTGCATTTATCTGGAGAAATTGCCCCAGAAATAAAAAATGTTAGCCCTGTTTCTCATAACTACATGGGAAATTTATCTGTCAAGAATAGAGAAGTTCTAAATGCTTATGCAGGTCTAGGATTAGTTACCCTTAAATATGCTCAAAATTTACAAAAAATTCCTGATAAAGCTTTTAAATATGCTAGTAAAGTTATGAGAGAAGCTGGCCAAGAGTTTCATGTCCTACAACTACAAAAAAATTGGTTGTGGTCTCCTAAAGCACGTCAAGATTGGGATTTACTATTGAAACTTCGAGAAAGGCAACAATTTGAACATAATAAAAAACCAGAAGAGCTGGCTTAGTAATAGTAATGTTAGAGCCAGTGACAGTTTATAGCTGAAGTCTGAAGTAGTTCAGTTAAATTCGCAGCATGGGGGTGAAAATATACTAAGCGCCCTGGTGGTTGTTATAATTTATAAACTAATGAAAATTTCATTTCACACTCGGCGGACTAATAGGGAAGAAAATCCTGCACTGGTGAGGTTTTAATGTTAATATTTGTACTTCACATACTTGGAATCTACTGTAATATCAAATTAGTTGGCTTTGAAGTATTATAAGAAACCGGGTTTATCTGAGGTAAATTTTAGTATAGTAGGGCATTTAATACTTTTCCTGAAATTATATACTTTTTGGTGCTAAATACTACCAGATTTGATATTATCTATATATAAAAAAACGTTTTCTTTTCCTTTCTCCAAATTGTAATGCCAAGGGTAAAAAAATAATGCTATACTTGTTGATATGAGACTTAAATTATTCAGTAATTATTTCCTTTTCCCTAGAAGATTACCATTACATTTACTAAGGTATACATAAGGCGAATTATATTTTGAGTTTGTTCGGCTGTTTGAAGCTGATTGAATTCAAAGTATTTTTCTCTTTGTATATTGAATTGGTTCCATTTTTACAGTTAAGGGAAGATGTGTAGTAGTTTTAGTATTCAAAGTAGCAAATATCTATCACGCTTGGTATAAGTATTCAACCGAATATGATGTTAATAAACTAGTTTAATATAAGAAAAATTTTGAATAGCTTACCTAATTAAAGTAGTAATGGTTAGATATATTGAAAGTTTATTTTTCAAATGACTCATCTAATTATATAAAATATCACCATGACACAAAAACATGAAAATATTATCAATTTTTTTAACTCAGTTCCTGGGAGAATACTCTCACACCTAATTGCTGTTTTGTTAACTTTAGGTGGTGTTTGGTTGTTTCAAAATCGACCATTAAATTTTTCAGAAACTATACCTTTGACTCCCGACCCAATTAACCTTGAACGATATAATAAAGAAAAACCTATTAATTATAGTCCAAATACTGTAGAAGCAGAAAAACAATTAGCTATTGAACAGTTTAAAAAAAATGATATTAAAGTTGGCAAAAAAGCTATTGAATCTCTGCTAAATAGAGGCGCTTTTTTAGAGGCAAAAGAAGCTCTTAATATTGTCAGAAATGCACCTAAGAATAACAATCAGATTGATCCTGACATCAATTTTTTATATGGTCGATTGGTTTGGGAGTTAGCCCAAGATGGAAATAGAAATTATTCTGTAGATGAAGCTTTATATTTCTGGGAAAAAGCAATTTCTGAAAGTCCTGATTATGTTCTATATCAAAATGCTATAGGTTTTGCTTATTATACGAAAGGGGAATTGAAAAAAGCTTATGATGCTTGGTTCAAAGTATTAGAATTATCAGGAGAAACTTTACCAGAAACATTGCAGAACATGTCGACTGAAGATATTACTACTCCAGAAGTTGAACAAAAACATGCTCTTAATGCTTATGCAGGTATTGGATTAGTCATGATGAAATCTGCTCTGACTTCTCAAGGAGATGAGCAGAGAGAACGCTGGTTGAGAGCGCTTCAATATCGGACAAAGGTAATGAATGAAGCTGCCAGAGAATATCATATTCCTCAACTGCGGCAAAATTGGTTATGGTCGCGAGTGGCACTACGAGATTGGGATTTTTTGATGAGAACAGATTGGAATATTTTAAGAAAAAGAAATAATTGATATTTTATCATGTTCCTTGAAGCATTAAGATAATAGATATATTATAAATAATTAAATTTGTATAAAAGTTTGGCTTGAAACTGATCAAGAAAAGATTGGTATAAATATTTATATTTATTAGTATTTCCGGAAACTAAATTTGAGCTTAGTAATTGCAAAGGCTTGAAATTAATTTCTACTATCTACCTTGCGATCGCGCATACTAAACTATCCAGAAATATACAGTATCGGATCGGAAAATAATTTATATGGAGCGAATAGTAGTAGATAGTATAACTCCTATTTTATGGTCCTGAATATCTCCACCTCAAGGTCATTAAAAAGTACCGTAATATTTAACAACCTTTTTATAGTTATTTTAGGTAAATTATAGGAGATACAGCTAATTTCATGGAGTAGGAGGTAGTGAGTACCAATGATGCTTATCTTGGAGCAAGTATTTTCTGACCTTTTAGATGGAATATATCTTGATAAATAACAAAAATTTTAGGGAGGTAAAGGAGATTAAGGAGCAGAGACAGATACAATAACGAAAAAAAAATATAAAACAATAACTACTACCAAAAATCAAATAAGAAAATAAGAAAACAAGTAAAAAACTAAAAAAAAAGAATATTTGTTGTATATGTTATTAGGTTGATATTTTTTTTAGTGGTAGGATAAAGGTTCTAATTACAATATAGTAATTATCAAAAATTGATTTTAACAATATGTTACTGAGTTAGATTGATAATAGAAATGTTTATATGAGTAAATTTTTCATTAATTGAATCAAAAAAAATAAAATAAAGATGCAAGAATACATTGAATTCTTAATAAGAAATACCTCAAATACTGATAATGGTGTACAAGATGCTAAAAATTATTGATGATTATCAAGAAGCTAAAGTAAAGTAACAAAAAAGCGTTGGCAATTTTTATAGATGTCTATTGAAGTGAATTATGAAACGAAATAATGTTTAGAGGTAAGGATGAGAGTACAGCAGCACAAAGGGCGGAATTAGCAGTAGCCCCAAAAAAGCTATAACGACTTAATTACTTATCCCACAACGTATTGTGCTCTGCACTGCCGAAAATTTTTAGTTACTTAGAATGTCTTTCTAAAGCTAACTGAATTAAAGTATCTACTAACTCTGAAAAAGGAATTCCACTTGCTTCCCAAAGCATAGGATACATACTGGATGAAGTAAAACCAGGCATTGTGTTAATTTCATTGATCAAAATTTCTCCGGTTTTTTCCACGTAGAAAAAGTCTACTCTTGCTAAACCTGCTGCATCCACAGCTAAAAATGCCTGGGTTGCCATTTCTTTGATTTTAGTGGCGATCGCCTCACTCACCCGAGCCGGAATATGTAAATCTGCTTTTCCCTCTGTATACTTAGTTTCATAATCATAAAAATCACTATTATAAGTAATCTCACCAACTATAGAAGCTTTTGGCATATCATTCCCCAAAACCGCACATTCTAACTCTTTTGCTTCTACACCAGCTTCAACGATAATTCGACGGTCATAACTAGCAGCATTATCCAAGGCGGTTTCTAATTCTGAACGAGATCGCACCTTGGCAATACCTACGGATGATCCTAGGTTTGCAGGTTTTACAAAGCAAGGATATTCTAAAGTTGTTTCAATATCATCACACAATTTGGGAAATACACAAGAATTCGACCAAATTTGCGATCGTGTTACTACCTGATACTTTACTTGAGGTAAACCTGCATGGTCAAAAGCTATTTTCATCGCTATTTTATCCATGCCCATTGCTGAACCCAAAACACCAGATCCCACAAAAGGAACCTGCATTAACTTTAGTAAACCTTGTATGGTGCCATCTTCCCCATTCGGACCATGAAGAATGGGAAACCAAACATCTACCTGTGCTGCTTGAGGAGGAATTTGCCAGAGAGGAGAAGAGCTTTGTTGAGTTAAGGATGTATTTAAGTCATGATTATTTTCATTTGTCAATTGTAACAATGATGGGTGATCAGAGTTTAGTACTTTTTGAGAAAAATCACTTGGTTGCCAAAGACCATTTTTTTGAATGTAAATTGGTATTAGTTCATATTTCTCTTTATTTTGAACCTTAGTTAAAGCAGTAGCGATCACTTTGGCAGAGCGAATAGATACTTCATGTTCGCCAGAGCAACCACCGAATAATAAACCTACTCGTAATTTTGTCATGATCAGATTCCTTTAACAGAATTTTATTTTAGATAGATTATCATATTCAGGTTAATCAGTCATTATAATAACAACTTAAGAAAATTTGCTTTCGCATTTTTCTTTACTAAGAGTAACTTCTACAGAATTTAAAAAAGCAGGATTTTCTTCTGGTAAAGTAGTATTAATAAATATTCCACTTCCTCTTTAAAATCTAGCAGTCAAGGCAACCCAAGGAACAATGACTAAGTAACAATGAAAAGTAACCATTTAGCATTTAGCATTCAGGTAGAAGGAGGAATTGGCTCCAAGAATAATTACAACATTTTTGAGGATATTAAAGTACAGTTTAATACTAATTTTTATTCCCTAAACTTGTAAAATTTGGTACTTTACCAGTTCCAAAACTCCTGTAAAAGTCCGATACGAAAAAGATGATCAGCTCAACTTCATCTTTTGACGCAGCATAAGCTAGGGAAAGGGCTCGCGCTGACAGCTAAAGTTCTGAGTGGTTACATTATAACTTTTGCAAAAATGAAAAAAATATATCTGTTTTCGTCCATTTTTATTTTTTTTTATCTTTTCCAATTTCTGCCAGAAGTCTTTTGATTAACTGCTATCTAAAATCAAAATAAATAGGCCATATAGTAACTGAATTATTAAAAATTTAAGATTATATTCATGGTAAAAACTATATAAATAGGATATATTAAAATCATATAAGTCAAAATAATGTCAACAATATCAGTAAGTATACAAAATTAATTACATATCTATAAAAGCTGAATTCTTTACTTTCTAAAAATGCGAAAGAATTGGATATAGATAAATAATTTTGTCATGGTACTTATTTTAGGAGTTAATAATAATGACTAATAGGGAATTTCAAATATTGAAACAGCAACGTGATGCTAAACTAGTGACAGTTTTAACAAAAATAATTGATACTGAATGGAACCGAGTTAGTAGGCAATTGGATGCTCTGGATACTGATTCTACTGATGTTACTAAAGCGGCAATTTTAATAGGGCAATATCAAATATTAGATAAATTAATGGCAGCTTTATCTGAAGGTAGTCTTAGTTCAGATTATGAAATAGAAGCTATATGGCGTTCAAAATTAGTTCAGCGTGTCGTAGAGGGTTTTAATTTAGATATTGATACTCGGACTCCACCTCGAAAATATAAAAGTATAGCACAACAACTTGCAGAAGCTTGTGGACTGGAAGTAATTCAAGATTGATTTTCTGTGTAACTATTTAGCAATTAGCGAGCTTGTAGTCTTTCTCGGCTTAAAATTTTGAGGTTACAGTAATTTCAAGCAATTATTTTACATCAAATGGTTGGAAATTATTGGCAATATCTTTAAAGTGAATTGATATTGGTTATTGTCCTATAATTCCCAAAATAATAGTTCTTTATATTACTTTGAGGATGAGGGAGAAACACAGTCAAAAACATAATCCTGTAGGGATATCTGATGGTAATTTTCTACTATGTTTTACTAATCAATAAAAATGCTGTAACTTAACAATATTTATAAACACAATATTTATTCACAAAAGCAAAAATTATTATGGCAAATAATACAAGTAAATTCAACTCAGATATGAGTCGACAATGGGCGAATTTAATTGCTATTTTAGGTACTTTTTTTCTGAATATTTATGTAAATATTTATCCTCCAAATGGTCTAACAATAGGAGAAATTTCTAATACTATATTTAAGGATGTTTTGATTACCCCTGCCAGTTATGCTTTTGCTATTTGGGGATTAATTTATTTAGGTTTAATTAGCTTCGGAATTTATCAACTCTTGCCAGCACAACGAGATAATCAAATTTTACGCAGATGTCAATATTTTTTAGTAGGTGCGAGTTTGGCACAAGTTGTTTGGATATTTTTATTTCAATATCAACTATTTGTTTTTTCAGTCTTAGCAATGTTAGGTATTTTAGGTTGTTTGATTTGCCTATATCTAAATTTAGGAATTAGTTATGAAAGAGTCTCCAAAAAAGATAAATGGTTTGTACATTATCCTATCAGTATATATTTTGCTTGGATTAGTGTGGCAACAATTGTAAATGTAGCCTGTGTTATAGATAACTTATCCTGGAATAGTTCAGAGCAAGTTGCTATTGTTTGGACAATAATTATGTTGATAATTGGAACTGTTATTGCAGCAATTATTAATATTCAAAAACAAGATGTTGCTTATACTTTAGTATTTGTTTGGGCATTGACAGCAATTGCAGTTCGTCATTTAAATATTCTGATTATTACTATTAGCGCTGGAATATTAGCTTTAGGACTAGTAGTTTTAGTTTTTCTCAAAGTTTTTTCAAAAGGTTTGAAGTTGGAAAAATAAATAATATTGTAAGTAGTTGTGCAAAATAATTACACATACTTACTTGTGTTCAAGAGTCTATATGTATAAAAATTACAGAGAATAAATAATGCTAGTTAATCGTGTATAGCCACTTAAGTTTTTGCTCTCAAATTAAAGTGTCAAAGTACGGGGTTGCAATTATAGGAATATCAAGGATATAGAAAAATGGAACCTGGAACTTTTATCTTGGTATGTAGGTCTTTATAATTTTATCATTTAGCATAAGCGAATGGGGAGGACCACAAAGGCAATGGGGAAATCAAATTTGAGTGCTTTTACTGATGCAGAAAAAGTACTTTAAAAGCTATTTATTTCTGTTTTTTTTGTTTTTTGACTAACAATACTTATGTGTTTTCCTCTTAATAAAAAGAGCTTAGGTTATATTGGGTTTTAAAATTTGTGTAAGTCCCACTAAATTGATCTAAAAATAGTGCTAATAATAAGAATCTACATCTATTGTTTATTTTTAGATTAAAGTGTAATGAGATAAATTTAGGAAAATAATATGGCACGAGGAGAACAAATATATACTATTAGAGAGTTTCTAAATATAGACGGTGTTTACGAACATCATGGCATTGACTATGGCGATGGAACAGTTATTCATTATCGCAAAGGAACAGAAACTATTGAACGAACTTCTAAAGCTTATTTTACTGATGGGAGAAAAGTTTATGTTAAACGTTACCCACTTCGTTATATTGCTGATACAGTTATTCAAAGAGCAGAAAATAGATTAGGAGAAAGAAAATATAATATTATTTTTAATAATTGTGAACACTTTGCAAGTTGGTGTATTACTGGAGTTAGTGATAGTCAACAAATAAAAAACTTTATTCCTCTACTGAATTATATTGATATTGAGCAAATATCTGAACAAGTTAAGGAAGCAATTTTCGGGGGAAAAACTCAGGTCAATACTGACAAATTGGTAAGTCAAGCTTTGGCAGATATTAAAGTGGCTTGGGAAAATATTCAATCTGAATATAAACAGAATTTACAGGAAGTATATGACTGGCAAAATGTTGCAGTTGCAGCTCTCAGAAAAGAACGGGAAGATTTAGCTTGTGCTGCTTTAATGCGAAAGCGAAAACATCAAGAACGTGCTGATGAATTAGCGGGTAGTTTGCAGAGGCTAGCAACTATAACAGAAAAACTTTTACGCAGCAAAAATTTAATTTGTAAATATTAGTATTGCTGATCATAAATTATAGCAAAGATAGTAATACTAATTCTGGTTTAGAATATTAGCTCTATTGAAAGGGGACTTGACAGTTAAATAGAAATTAACTTTACTTATTTAAACTTACACAATACTAAGGGATATTATAACAGTATGAGTAATGAGTGAAAACTATATGAATAAGTAGCTTGAGTGAAGAGGGATGTTGTGGCATGGGTCCTAGATAAGTTACAAACTGCGGTCAGTGATATATGGGTGAAAAACCGAAGCTAGCTCCAAAGCTTATGCAATTGACGATCCATGGGTAGTGCTCAATATTTATGAATAGAGGAGTAAAAGTTAGTGTTGTCTATCTATGCCGACCTGTCCAAAATGTGAATCTTCAAAAGCTGTTAAAAATGGCCATATCCATAACGGTAAGCAGCGGTTTTTGTGCTGCGAATGTGGACGACAATTTGTGGAAAACCCTACCCAAAAGCTGATTGATCGACTTTTGTTAGAGAGGATTTCACTGGCCGGCATTCCTCGTGTAGTCCAAGTTTCAGAGCAATGGCTACAGGCTTATGTACTCTAGAAATATGCACAAGTACCAAGCTCGCGCTTAGGTTCAGCCAAAAAAAAAGGTAAGCTCACAATTCAATGTGATGAATTATGGTCATTCGTAGACAACAAAGGTAATAAGCAGTGGGTCTGGTTAGCCATGGAAGTAGAGACTCGTGAAATTATTGGTGTCTATATTGGGTCACGGGATGAAGAAGCAGCCAGGCATTTGTGGCTGTCTGTACCCGCTGTTTATCGTCAATGTGCGCTCGCATACACTGATTTTTGGGCTGCCTACAGTGCTGTTCTACCCAGTAAAAGACATCAAGCAGTAGGAAAGGAAACTGGAAAGACCTCTTACATTGAACGATTCAATAACACCATTAGACAAAGGGTATCGAGGCTTTTGCGAAAAACTTGGTCTTTTTCTAGATCTGTGGAAAATCTTTAGGGTGCAATTTGGTATTTTATTCATCACTATAATCAATCATTACTTGTTTAGCACTACCGCGGTGTCTTTATATTTGAAAGATACTCATTTTGTTATTTTTTTAATTGCCCCCAACGACTCGGGTATGGTGCGTAGCGTGCTGAAAGCCTCTATGAACTATATCCATTCTTTTTTTGGTACCTCAAGAGCTTCTCCTCTATTTATCGTTTAGATTAGGGGTTGGTAAGTGTAAACAGTGTCATCATCAGGTTCAAAGTAAAATCTTAAATCAACATCAATATCTATTATGTCGCCCACTAAATCTGGCTTGGTTTCTCGGAAAAACAATTCTTTAGTATCATCGTCTTTATATATAGAGTCCTCATCATCAATTATTATTTGAACTTGATAGTTTATCCGTACTCTCAACTCAACTGATATGTAGTCTTTAGAAATATTAGTTATGGTATAATCTTCAATATTAGTTTCCACTTCTATAATTGACACATCGTGAACTTCACATTGGTTCGAATAGTCATAATATTTTGAATAATTATCAAGCTGATTCTCAACCCATTCTTTAATTTCTTTTTGAGTCCTTTCGGGTCTGTTTTGAATAATGTCTTCTACTTGGTCAAGACGAAGACGTTTTTTGTTTGAAGCAACTTCTATTTCTTTTATTTTGTCACTTAAATACTTGTTGAAATCTTCGATTATTTCTAAATGCTCGCTCGTGTACTTTAGCATATCCTTGTCCTTTGAGAATGCTAAAACTTTAACGTTGTTTTCCTCTGCCCAAATCTCTATGGATTTCAGAGTAAAAGCATCAGGGAATTCACTTTTTTTTCCTCCCGATCCAAAAGGAAATGTTTTATCAAAATAACTCCTAAAAATCTCTTTAATGTTTAATGTGGGGTAAGCAATAATTTCGAAGTTAGATTGCGAAAATTTTTCTTTTACGATTTCGTATAGTTCTTCTTTAACTTGTCTTTTTTCAAATGGTTTAAATTTTTCAGAGAGGGAAGGTATATTCCTAAGAATTCGAGTGTCCTGTCGATATTTGTTGAATTTTTGACTAGACTCCTCAATATTCTTTGATATTCGGTTTAAGATTTCATCATAAGTCAATTCTGGAAGAACAACCTTTATTTCACCTCTTTCAGCTAGCTTATACACTTCTTTAATCCTATCGCTTTCCAAAAAGTTGTTTGATTCAAAAATTGAAGTATCAATAAAAATTATATCCATAGTTTTGGTCAAATGTGTTGTAACAGTCTCGGCTATAAGTAGTTGCATGGTTTAGCGGTTAACTTTTCAAGTACACACCAAACTGAAAATCTGCAAGGGTTTTCAGAAGTAGGCGAGAACAAGCAATTACTTATAGCCATTGTTGCCACCAATTTTTATTTATTTCTGTTCATATAGTCAATCAGTATTTTGGTTTTAGATAAAAGTTTTACATCTTGTTTATCCATTTTTTTAAAGTCAGAATCATCAATTATTTTAATACACTTTTTGAAAGTTTCTACTGCTTTATCATCGTCATTTAAAAATTCAATAAATCCTCACAATAATTATCTATCTTTTTACTGTTAAATGGTGGTAATTCTGTTTTTTTACACATTCTGAATAACATAAGAATGTGAAACTTAACTTTTCGATATGACTTATCAATTAATCCTTTTCTGAAGAATGTTTCAAGTTTATAGTACGCAAATGCACTTGTATAATATGGTGATGGAAAATGTTCATTGTTGAAAATTTGAATTTTACCCTCATTTAACCTTCTAACTATTAAACCAAAATAGCTTGTTACGTTATGAGGTTCATCTAGAAACATACCTGCAAATGATTTTATTTGATATGGTACAGTAATAATCCTTGATTTTAATACTTTGTTGTCAGAATTGTATTGTTTAGACCTACGCTCATAATAAATTTTCGATTCTCCAGAAAATGAATTGTAATATTGCTCAAGACTTCTTTGAAATTGTGTTAAAGAAGCTAATTGTTCTTTTTTAATCGGTGTTTGATTGTTTGTTGCAAGTGTAATTCTCGTTTTTACATCATCATCTGTAGTAGCAATTAATTTAATCGGAATATTAACATTATTGATATTTGGAGAATCACAATTATTGTATAAAACGTTACTTGTTTGACAACCATTAACAATTTGATAGTCTTTAATTGTAAATTGGTTTCCAGTAGGTGAAATTGAACTTGCAACTATTGTAACTCCATTATTCAGAACACTAAATATTTCTGAACCTTCATGCTTTAGAGTTGTTGAAATACCGCCATTTACATCATTGTTTTCTCCTTGAAAATCTCTAACATTATCTTCAAAGATACTTAGCAAATTACCTTCATCGTCAGATACAATTTTATAAAATTCCTTATATGGTAAAAGTCCAATATAAGCTTGAGATATACCATTTATCTCTGGCATTGTAATTCTATTGTTAAAGTTAATTGTTGTGCTTACAGATTCTTTAGTTTTTCTATATGCAGTAGACAAATCTCTCGCACCAAGTGCTTTGAAAAAAACTTTATCAAATAATTCTGTTTCTTCAACTGATTCAATTTCATGTTTAATTATACCCTTTAAATTTGGGTCATCTGTCCATTTTCCAGTTGTAACATAGAATAATTTAATTTTAGGATTCGATTTAAAGCTTGATGCCTTGTCATAAATATGGTTTGTGATTTCCACATATATACGCAATATCGCCCTGACAGCGGCATTTTTAGCAGCAGATGATAATCAAGTAATTGAGATGGTTCACTTAATAAGAGCCATACGTCGAGAGTATGACAAAATGGGCAAAATTCTTCGGGATAAGAATTTAGGTTCCTATATAAATACCTAAGCACAAAGCAATAATGATTGAAGTTTAAGATTGAAGTTTGAGGAGGGCTTCAAAGTTAAATCAAAATTAACTTTTATGATTTAAACTGACACAACTATACAGAAATATTGTAGCAGTATGAGTAAAATATTTCAGTGTACAAAAGGCTGCTGATTTGAATTGTCAGGATTATGATTCCCAAGTTTTAAGAAAAATAATAGTTCAGGACTTGCGGTTTATTAATATACGAATTAGGTTTTACAATTTATTGAATATAGCTTATTTAAATGGTATTTTATTATTATGTTAGCTCGTTCTATCGTTAGTTATTTTTTAATTAATATAGTGAAGTTTTATTCCCATTTAAACCTCAAGGGTTTTCTCAACAAAAAATTGGGTTGAAATAATAAACCCAATTTTAATTTCCTAGTCACGCTAATTTTTCTTTCCTCCCAATATTTAATTGACAGCAGTTTAGGAGATAGGTGAGGTATAAAATTTGATCATTTTAGTAAATTGAGAATAGAAATTAGTAATCAACTTTACCTCACCATCCGTACCAATTGCTGTAATTACCTTGGCGAGGCTATCAGCACATTTCTGTGGTTAACCGATCACCAAACTTAAGAATGAAACAGCTCTGCTATCTCCCCATATGTTCAGAAAATGAAACAGTTCTGGGGGTAATAGAGGAGTTAACTTCCAACTTTGCCACCTCAAACCGAGTCTTCAAAACAGAATCAGGATTTAAACTTATGGAGTCAATTCCCAACTCTACCAACAACCGAGCAAACTCAGGATAGTCGCTAGGTGCCTGACCACAAATGCCAATCTTACGCCCGCATTCATGGGCAGTAGTAATTGCCATCTCGATCATCCTGCGCACAGCATCATGGCGTTCATCAAAAACCTGTGCAACCAATGCTGAATCTCGGTCTAAACCCAATACCAACTGAGTTAAATCATTTGACCCAATAGAAAATCCATCAAAGACCTCAGCAAACTGTTCCACCAAAATCACATTACTGGGTAATTCACACATTACATAAACCTGTAAACCATTTTGACCACGCTCCAAACCATACTTACTCATCTCCCTTAATACCTTCTCCCCTTCTTCAGGAGTACGACAAAACGGAATCATGGGAATCACATTTACTAATCCCATTTGATCCCTAACCCGCTTCAGCGCCACACATTCTAAACCAAAAGCATCCCGATATTTAGGATGATAATAACGGGATGCACCCCGCCAACCTATCATCGGATTTTCTTCATCTGGTTCAAACTGTTTTCCACCCAATAAATTGGCATATTCATTACTCTTAAAATCACTCATCCGCAAAATAACAGGTTTCGGATAAAAAGCAGCAGCGATCGTTCCCATACCATAAGCTAGGCGATCAATAAAGAAATCTGCTTTTGTTTCATACCCCATAGTTAATTTAGCAATTTTAGCTTTCTCAACCTCATCCATCACCTCATCAAAATTTAGCAATGCCAAGGGATGCACCCCAATATGATTAGCAATCACAAATTCCAACCGTGCCAAACCTACGCCATCATTAGGAATTGCCGATAACCGAAAAGCTTCCTCTGGGTTGCCCACATTCATAAAGATGGGGGTGCGAGTTTCGGGTAGATCATCCAAGACTGTTTCTACATCCTCAAAAGGTAGCAAACCCTCATAAACCATACCCACTTCTCCTTCAGCACATGACACAGTAACCGCCTGAGCATCCTCCAATAGTTGAGTAGCATTTTCACAACCCACGATCGCCGGAATACCCATTTCCCTTGCAATAATAGCAGCATGGCAAGTACGACCACCTTGGTTAGTCACTATGGCACTAGCCTTTTTCATAATAGGTTCCCAGTCCGGGTCAGTTTTGTTAGTTACTAATACTTCTCCCGGTTGTAACTTATCAATTTTATGTTTATCCAGAATTACGCACACATTACCTTGTGCTATCCCTTGTCCTACAGCGCGACCAGTCACCAAAACTTTCCCCTGATCTTTCAAGTGATAAGTATGTAGCACATTACTAGATTTTTGAGATTGCACAGTTTCCGGTCGCGCTTGGACTATGTATAAAGTATCATTGTTCCCATCTTTTGCCCATTCAATATCCATGGGAGTGTAACTACCTCGCACCTGGGAATAGTGGTTTTCTATAACTACTACCCATTGAGCGAGTTGTAAAATTTCATCATCACTCAGAGCAAACTGTTGTTGCTTTCGGTATGGCACAGATATGTTTTTTGTAGAGTTACTACCATCATAGACCATTTTGACCGCCTTAGTGCCCAGGCGTTTGTTGAGAATACTAGAGAAACCTTGTTGGAGTGTTGGTTTAAAGACAAGATATTCATCAGGGTTTACTGCACCTTGAACAACGTTTTCTCCTAAACCATAAGCTGCTGTAATTAAGGCAGCATTGGGAAATCCAGTTTCAGTGTCGATGGAAAACATTACCCCAGATGTAGCCAGGTCAGAACGCACCATTTTTTGAATACCAACAGAAAGAGCAATATCAAAGTGATCATAGTTTCTGCTAGTACGGTAAGAGATAGCACGGTCTGTGAATATTGAAGCAAAACATTTATGGACTGCTTTGAGTAGACTTTTAATTCCGTGAATATTAAGGTAGGTTTCTTGTTGCCCAGCAAAACTGGCATCGGGCAAATCTTCCGCAGTTGCACTGGAACGCACTGCAACATCTGTGTCTTGACCGCAGAAGTAACATAGAGTTTTGTAGTTTATAGTTATCGCTCTTTCTAGTTCTGCTGGGAAAGGTGTCTTCATTATTAATGCCCGGGCTTTTTTACCCCTTTGTTGCAAATTTTTAATATTTTCAACATCAAGGTCGGCGAAAAGTTGGCGCAGTTTTGCTTCTAAACCTGCTGTTTTGATGAAGGCACGGTAAGCATAAGCAGTGGTAGCAAAGCCTTTAGGAATGTTGATGCCTTTGGGAGCAAGTTGTTGCATCATTTCCCCTAGGGAGGCGTTTTTACCTCCTACTAATGGAATGTCGTTAATACTAACTTCATCAAACCATAATATTAAAGATTTTTCTTTAGTAGAAGTAGTCTCTTGTTTGATTTCTAATATATTTGTCATTGCTTTTCTCCTAAAGTTAAGCTGTTTTATAGCTGTACAACTTTGAAGTATTTTTGTCACATTTTTATATTTTAAAACTTACCTAAGGTTGCGTCCGGTTGATACCATTGTTTTTGTTTTAACAATTTATTGTTTCCTCTGCGTAAGTCTTAATTTTAGACAAAAATATTTAAATTTACCCTTACCCTTGATAAAGTTTTTTATTAATACTAAGTCATCTCAGATATATTGATCTATGATAAGTATTTATTTATTTTTAGTGGTAAATTATCCATATATCTTATCAAAGGAATTTAATAGTATTTTTTTTATCTATATTTATATATTAATTTTTCTCCTTAAAAGTGACAAGTTTTCCAGAACCATACATTGGTTACCAAAAGTAAAAAAATGTTGCCAGTAGGAGAAAATCGGTATTTATTACAAAAAATTAAGCTTTCTAATAATTAAAAACCTATCCCACTAATAAAATGGGATAGATCCAAATATTTATAGTAACGATACAGCAGTCACACTTGCTCTGCTAACACCAAAAACCCATTAAACCAAAGTAATAGTTTCCTATGAAAAGACCTATCCTCAATGTTTACCTTGACATCACCCAAACCATAACTGGTAGTGCGTCAAAAAAGTGTGGAAATGCTCACGAGGTGACAAGCTATCTGAAAACTATATATAGAAAGTTTTTGCCTTCGATAACTGAAAAATACTTCAACTAAAAGAAAATCCAGCATTGCTGAAAAGTAATGATAAATGTTGTAGAACTTCACACATAAAATGTCGGAAATATAACTCTACCCAGACCAGGAAAAATTGCCGACTACTTGGCCAACAGTATTTTCTATCTCAAATCTGTAGTCGTTAATATTGGGCTTGCCGTCCCATAAAAAACCCTTCCTCATAAAACCCTTTTACTCAAGTCCTTGGAGATGCTCAAATATTCTACTCGTCTTCTGCTGCACTGTCTAAAATTTTTACTCTTCCTAAATCATAATAGATAATTACTAATCAGTGACGCCCAAATATTTCTATTGTATCGTAATTCTTTAACAGGGTTGTCAAGATTCAAAAACTAGAAATCAACTTCAAAACTCTTGCCTATTGACCATTGACTATTCTCCATTCTCAAAAAGGGACAAGATTTTGGACAAAGTTAAAATAGGACTAGTATAATTGAAATATTTATATATATCTATAATAATAATCAGAAGTAATATACTGAGGGGCCACAAATACGTGGCTAGGAATGCCTATCGAAACTATCTACGGAAATCTGAAAGGTCTAAAATCTAGCCAACTTAAACAACTGCAAAGGTTGTATCATCAGCGACTAACAAGCGATCGCCTAACTACCTCTGAGTTTGCTCAAAGAGTCGCCTCCATCAGTACAGAAGTTGGCCAATCAATCTGCGTATATATTAATCGTAGGGGACAAATTATCCGTGTGGGAGTTGGTACACCCCACCAAACCCAAATTCCACCCTTGGAATTACCTCGTTATGGTAATGGTCGTCTTAGTGGTATTCGTTGTATTGCTACTAACCTGAAAGCAGAAGATCCTTCAGAAGCTGCTCTAACTGCAATGGTAATTCAACGACTTGATGCTCTAGTGATACTGACGCTAACCGGTGAAGGATTTAAACGTCGAGGTGGAGGAGCAACAGGTTACATTAAACAAGCTTATCTAGCTCACCTATTACCCATTCCCACACACGAAGGTGTGAATACTGATATTCAAAAGCTGAATTTTTGGAGCGTATCACCTCCTCTTAGTCTTGATGCTTTGGCCAAACAAGACTTCATTGACTTAATTGATGGACTAGAAGCAGAATTTCAACGAGAATTTATTGCTCAAGAAGTTGATTCTGACCAAGACCTAGTCCTTTTGGTGGGGCTAAAAATAGATAAAATGACCAACCAGCAATTTGAAGATGGATTAGCTGAATTAGCTCGACTTGTTGAAACGGCTGGAGGTAAGGTCCTAAAAACAGTGGATCAGAAGCGATCGCATCCCCATCCCCAAACAGTTGTAGGAGAAGGTAAAGTTCAAGAAATTGCTCTGAGTGTTCAAACGGTCGGAGCGAACCTAGTTGTATTTGACCAAGACCTTTCCCCTGCTCAAGTACGCAACCTAGAAACAAAAATTGGTGTGAGAGTTGTAGACCGCACCGAAGTTATTCTGGACATCTTTGCCCAACGCGCTCAATCTCGCGCTGGAAAGTTGCAAGTGGAATTAGCTCAATTAAAATATACTATTCCCCATCTTACAGGCCAAGGCGAAGCAATGTCTCGTCTGGGTGGTGGTATTGGTACGAGGGGACCTGGTGAAACTAAGTTAGAAACAGAGCGTCGGGCCATTAACGCTAGGATATCTCGCTTGCAGAAAGAAGTTAATCAATTACAAGCACACCGTTCCCGCCTAAGACAACATCGCCAACATCAAGAAGTGCCAACAGTGGCAATAGTGGGATACACGAATGCTGGTAAATCTACATTATTGAATACACTTACCAATTCAGAAGTTTATGCAGCAGATAAACTATTTGCTACTCTAGATCCTATTACTCGTCGTTTGAATGTTCCTGATACTGTTACTGGAAAACCAACTACAATTGTGATTACTGACACGGTAGGGTTTATTCATGAACTCCCTCCTACTTTGATGAATGCTTTTCGAGCAACTCTAGAAGAAGTTACAGATGCAGACGCTTTACTTCATGTAGTAGATCTGTCTCACCCGGCTTGGCAAAGTCAAATACGCTCTGTGATGACTATTTTGCAGGAAATGCCAGAAACTCCAGGACCTGCTTTAGTTGCTTTTAACAAAATTGATGAAGTAGATGGAGATACTTTAAAATTTGCTCATGAAGAATATCCGATGGCAGTATTTATTTCTGCTGCAAAAGCTCTAGGTTTGGAAACCTTACGTCAACGACTCGCACAGCTTATTGATTATGTTGTTGCTTCTTGAAGGAAGAAAGTTTTTTGGGCGTTGATGAATCGAACTATGAAATCTCATGAGAAACCGGGTTACTTGAAGACAGATATTAGTATGGTATGCTACCTAGTACAAACCCGGTTTATATACTGGGAAAAATTATCTGCCAAAATCACCAACAATTTTAATGTTTACCACTATTAATCGAAAATTACAGCAGTTTTGGAAACTCATAATGATCTATAATTAGCTAATGCATACTTGACAATTATCAATAAGCTAAAGTAAATTCACAGAAGGGCTTTACCAGTTTTTATATAGGTATATTTATATAGGTATAAAAGTATAATAGTAGAGGCAAAGTCTATCTAGTGTCCAGTTGGAAAAGTTAATATATTTATTATGTCTATCCAGGTGATATTTTTCTTGTGAATAATTAGGGTCAACAAAAGCCCCGTCGAGCCCCACCTATAAATCTGAAACGGGTTATTTGACTTTGTGACTTATTATGTCAATATTTATAAATTATAACCGGAGTGAAAGTAAGTATATCAACAATATATTGAGCAAAAAAAAATTAATATAAGTAGAAAAAAAAGTCTTTATGTTTGGTGACTAACAGAGATAAAATATCAAATATGTAAAGCATTTGTGCATTAGAAATAGCTTGGTTTAGTAGACATAAATAATTTTTTTTTGTCAACAAATTAGGAGTTAATAACGAGTGATTTTTCTTTATCTTCAACGAAAAATAGGAAAGATAATCCTTAGCAATACCCCTATAAATAAAAGTAAAAATAAAAGTAATAATATAAGTGTTTTAGTTCCTGAAAGTCAGTTATGGTTTATTTGAGTAAATAAAAGTAACTGGTAGTACAAATAAAAATGTATTTAAAACATATATCAAGCAAATTTTAGTACCTCTAACCAGGTCCATAGCAATTGTACTGATGGATGATTTAAGTCTCTACACAAGTTTTATAATTCAATAGTTAATTTATTCCACAGGAGCAAATTTAATTTTCAAACCTTGGATCATCATCTGATTTATTACCCATCGAACTATGTTCCTCAAAATTCAAAGACTTTTTCCCCAAGGCTGAGATATCTTTTTTTCCATTATTTGTTGATTTTTTTTCTCATTATATCATAATCATAGCTTGGCCATAAAATTAATTTAAAAATGACTAAAGGTGTCGGACTTATTATAGCTAATCAACAATACTTGATATTAGTTATATAAAATCTAAAACTATTCTCAAATAACCAATTAATATTACAATTATTATGAGAAATATTGCTCATGAGTAATCTATTATGTCTGTTAACATAGAAATTTATACCTGGTCAAGTTGTCCGTTTTGCATCAGTGCTAAAGCACTGTTAGATAAAAAGCAAGTAAACTATCAGGAATACCCTATAGATGGCGATGATATAGAACGAGAAAAAATGGCCTGTAGAGCTAATGGCCGTAATTCTTTGCCCCAAATCTTTATCGATGAGGAACATATAGGGGGTTGTGATGATTTATATGGACTGGAAGCTCAAGGGAAACTAGACCGACTCTTGAAGAAATAGTTAATGGTTTCAGTAACACAAAAAATCTACTAAAATGTCTGATTTTAGAGGGGTAGATATTTTGAGAAAATGATTATTACTCCTCTACTTAAGTAAGTAAAAATATTTTGAACTAATTAACAAACAAAGATGAAATTTGCATTCATCATAGACCCTATAGACCGACTTAACCCAGTTCACGATACCAGCGTGGCATTAATGGAAGCTTCTCAGGAACTTGGTCATGAAGTTTGGATAACAGAAATGAACCAGCTAACTGTTATTAATAGTAAAACCTGCGCAAAAACTCAGCGGGTAAATTTGAGCCCAATTCAAAGAAGAGAAAATCATTGGGTAGCAAGTAACCCTTGGTATAGCTTAGAAAAAACTGTGCTGGAACCATTAGAGTTGATGGATGCTGTATTTATGCGACAAGATCCACCAGTAACAATTCCTTATCTTTATGCTACTTATCTTCTAGACTATATTAATCCACAAAAAACTTTAGTAATAAACTCTCCTCAAGGGTTACGCGCTGCTAATGAAAAAATCTATGCTTTACAATTTACAAAAGTAATTCCGGAAACAATTGTTAGTCAAGATAAACAGGTAATTAGAGATTTTTTAGACTCACAAGAAGCAGCAGTTTTGAAACCCTTAGGAGGAAAAGCTGGGGAGGGAATTTTATTTTTAGAACCCACAGATAAAAATTTTAATTCCTTGATAGAAATTAGTACAAAACAAGGTCAAGAGCCTGTGATGATTCAAAGTTATTTACCAGCAGCAAAAGAAGGAGATAAGCGAATTATTATTTTGAATGGTAAGCCTATTGGAGCAGTAAATCGGATTCCTACTGGCCAAGATTTTCGAGGGAATATGGCGGTAGGAGGTAGAGTTGCTCAGACAGAAATTACACAAAAAGAATATGAAATTTGTGAGCAATTAGCACCTAAATTAATAGAAGATGGTTTATATTTTGTAGGTATAGATGTAATTGGTGGTTATCTTACGGAAATTAATGTTACTAGCCCGACAGGAATTAGAGAAATTGATTTTTTTGATCATGTTAATTTGGGCAAAAAAGTAATAGAATGGGTAATTGATCAAGTAACAAGTAAAAAATAGTCATTCACTTGTTAAAATTTATAATTTATGTATTTTGAATTAGAGAAATTTTTATTTTTTCATAGCTCTTAAAGTACTATGATATAAATATAATAATGTAGTATAATTTCTCTTTTAATACCCACTATGGTCAAACTTTAAGGCATTGAAAATTGGGAGCAATTAATGTAATAAAAATATTTTTATGATGGCTAATTAATGAGACCTGATCAGGACTAATTAGTAAGTTATATATATTGTACTTGTATAAGTCCTGGTTTTTATATTTAATTATTAACCTCTTTTTATCAGATTTGGTAGTCCTGTATATGTAGTTATAAAATTATAGTCAGGCAGTTGTAGCTGCCGCACTTGCTCCCTGACGCTTTTTATAGGTGATGAATGAAATACCCAGTAAGCACTTAGCTGTCAGCTATCAGTTATAAGGAGGAATTAGTCTCCAAGAAGAATTAAAAGAAGGAACTATACTTTAGCTGACCTTGTGGGCATAGTTGATGATAAAAAATGGTTGAAATTATTACTGTATAAGGTTTTTATATTTAATCAGCCAGCATACATTAAGCTTAAACAATTTAATTTTGGATGTTTCATCTTATTGACGTACATTGTGGGGAAAATAGCAACACTACAAAGACTTGATCATTATTACTAAAAACTTACCTTTTTTCTTCTTACTTCTTATAAACAATGAAAAATCAAACTATTGGCGTAGCAGTTATCGGTACAGGATTTGGTCAAAAGGTACATATACCAGGTTTACAAGCACATCACAAAACTGAAGTCTTAGCAGTTTATAATCGAGATTATACAAAAGCTAAATCAATTGCATCAAGCCATAATATTCCTTATGCTTTTAACACTATTGAAGAGATAATTGACTTGCCTGAAGTTACTGCCGTAACCATTTCAACTCCTCCATTTCTACACTATGAAATGGCAAAGCAAATATTATCCGCTGGGAAACATTTATTGTTAGAAAAACCCACAACTTTAAAAGCAGAAGAAGCTCAAGAATTATATCATCTTGCTGCTACTAATAAATGTTTAGTAACTATGGATTTTGAGTTTCGTTATATTCCTGCTTGGCAACTATTTGCCAAAATTTTAGCAGATGGATATGTGGGGGATAAACGCCTAATTAAAATTGATTGGTTAGCATCAAGTCGTGCTCTCCCAAGCCGTCCTTGGAATTGGTATTCTCAAAAAGATAAAGGAGGTGGTGCATTAGGAGCGATCGCTTCCCATACTTTTGATTATATTAACTGGTTATTTGGTCCTGCTAAAAAACTTTGGGGACAACTTAATACATCCATTAAAACTCGTCCTGACCCTGCTACAGGAAATGAATTAAAACAAGTTGATGCAGATGATACTTGTAACATTATGTTGGAGTTGGCAGATGGTACTCCCTGTCAAATTTGTATTAGCTCAGTCACCTATCAAGGGCGTGGTCATTGGGTAGAAGTTTATGGTAGTAAAGGTACTTTAATTGTTGGTAGCGATAATCAAAAAGATTATGTACATGGGTTTAAAGTTTGGGGTTCTCAAAATGGGGAATCTTTAGGAGAAATAAACATTCCTAAAAATTTAGATTTTCCGAAGGTTTATTCTGATGGTAGAATTGCACCTTTTATTCGAGTAGTTGATAATTGGGTACAGGCTATAGTTGCAGGAAAATCTCTAGTTCCATCTTTGAAAGAGGGTGTTTATTCTCAGTTATTAATGGATTTAACCCATGAATCTAATTTAACTGGTACTTGGGTAAACGTACCAGATTTAGATAAATTTATTCAGAATAGGTAGGGGCTTTGCATGCAATATCTGCAGGCAGTAAGCTTTGATTAAATAAGTAGTTTAAGTCAAATAGCTAGAATTATTAAAAATGTTGCTGAAACTTAATTTATTACTTAATAACTAAAGTTTTGAAGGATATATTCGGTTGCTAGCCCAAAGTTTTATAAGACAGTTTGATTATCTTTGTAGTTCTTTAAAAAAAGTTAAGTTATAGGAAAGTGCGCTAGTGTATTTACAATATTTATTATAAGGACTTACTTTAGAGGATTTGGAATGTAAATATGCCAGCGCTCACTGCTATATTTTAAGTTTTTTGCATTGCAAATTTTCACTTCTTTCATTTATCCTAAACTTTTTGAGTATGGAATTTTGTCGCAACTAATCTACACATTACTATATTAGATAATTATCATGAAAAGGAACACAACAAAAAAACAAAAAGCCTTTGCAAGAAAAGTTGGTCTTATGGACTTTGTAATTAAAGGAATTCCTAGTTTTTACTGGAGTGATTTTTATCATTGGTTAATGACAATTTCTTGGCGACAATTATGGGTAATAATCATTAGTTTTTATTTTCTAATTAATACTATTTTTGCATTGTTATATTTAGGTAGTGGAGATGGAATTCATAATGCTAAACCTGGTTCCTTTATTGATGCTTTTTCTTTTAGCATACAAACGATAGCTACTATTGGTTATGGTGCTATGTATCCAACAAATATTTATACTCATATATTAGTAGCTATAGAAGTTTTTATTGGTTTAATTGGTATAGCAATGATTACAGGATTAATGTTTGCTCGGTTCTCATTGCCAACAGCACGAGTGCTTTTCAGTAGGATAGCAGTTATTTCTCCTTATGATGGTGTACCTACCCTCATGTTTCGTATTGCTAACCAACGCCAAAACTGGATAGTAGAAGCTGAAGTTAAAGCAACTGTATTACTTAATAAGGAGGTTAGTATTGAAGGGCATTCTTTGCGAAAATTTGGTGATTTAAAATTGGTTCGTTCTGAAACACCTATGCTTTCTCTTACCTGGTTAGTAATGCACCAAATTGATAAAGATAGTCCTCTATATGGTTGGTCTGAAGATGATTTTAAAAATATAAATAATCAGAGTATTCAACTCTTTATAACCCTAACAGGATTAGATGAAACTGTTTCTCAAACTATTCATGCTCGCCATGTTTATAGATTAGATCAGATTCTTTGGCATCAGCGTTTTGTAGATTTGATTTCTACGGGAATTGATGGTAGATTCTATTTAGATTACTCACTTTTTCATGATGTTGTGCCTCTACAAAAATAATAAAACCTTGATAAAATAGCTATAGTTTTATCTCAAGTAATTATCCATCTTTTATCATTTTAAGCAGAGGAAAAATAAATTATTTGAAATAATTAATTATTTTTTGAAGCTTCTTAAAGCCTTGCTCTATTTCAGGTATTTTAAAAAGTTTTTGCTAAGGTTGATAAAAATGAAAAAAAACATAAACGGTTACGGACTCCATTGGTATAGATAAGTTAATAGCGAAAATTTCACGGGGTGACAAGCAAGCCATCAAATTTTTTTACGGATGTTTTGTCAAATTATTTTGACTAATACTATAACTAAATACAAAATCAAGCTTATTGAAAATAGGTCGGCGATCGTCTCAGAACTCCAACCACCATCCTTGGTTAATTATTTGTTCATTATAGTAAATGCACAAAACAGTTAAAAACATGATCAAAAAGGATTAGTAATTTACTTGTAACAACCAAGAAAAGTGCAAATGATGATACATTTAATACCAGACATTTATAGAGTTATATATTATTAGTTGTTTGTATAATTAATTTTCTCCAGTTATTTGCTACTTGTGATTATAATTGTTGGGAATTAATAAAAAAAATGACTATAGCCATTATTAGTCAACGTTTATAGTGCTCTTCAAACCTAAAATTCTAAAAACCATTAAGAGTAAACTTTTGAGGATTTTTAATTTTCCCACACCCAACAAACCTATTTGACTTCAGTAGTTAGCCCTTCAAATTCCAACACTGCTGCTACTTGCAATACCAAAGCCTCATTATAAGGTGCAGCAATAATTTGTACTCCCAAAGGTAAACCATTAATACGTCGAATAGGAACTGACAAAACTGGCAACCCAATAAAAGACAAAGGTTGCGTATACAAACCTAAATTCGGACGTACTAACACCTCCTCCCCATTAATAGTCATTTTTTCAGCTCCTAACAACGGTGCAATACAAGGGGTAGTTGGAGCTAGAATAATATCTACATCATTAAATATTTCCTTAACAGAACTTTGATACCAACGGCGGAAACGTTGAGCTTGGATATACCAGTCTGCCGGAATTAAAGCACCTGCTAAAAAGCGATCGCGAGTTGCTGGATCGAAATCTTGGGGACGGATGCGCAAATTATCCAAATGCAAATTTGCGCCTTCAGCCGCAGTAATAATATAAGCAGCAGCTCGCGCCCGATCTGCTTCAGGTATTGTCACCCGCTGAGTGACACCCAATACCTCTGCCACTTGTTCCACTGCTGTAAACACCTCCGGTTCACCACCTTGGGCAAAGTGACCATCAGCAATAGCAATGCGCAAATCTTTAATATCTTGTTTGAGTTGAGGTAAACAACTTTCAGGAGAACGTTTAGTACAAACTGGATCTCTTGTATCCGACCCTTGTAAAATATCATAAACTGTGGCAATATCTCGTACAGAGCGAGCAAAGGGTCCAACATTATCTAAACTACTGGCAAACAAAAAAACGCCAGCTCGTGATAAACGTCCATAAGTCGGCTTAAACCCAAAAACACCACAGAGAGAAGCAGGTACGCGGATGGAACCGTTCGTATCGGAACCAAGGGTAATGGGTACTAAACCCGCAGCAACCGCAGCAGCAGAGGCACCAGAGGAACCCCCGGAGATACGGCTGAGATCATGAGGATTAGGTGTTGCACCGTAGTGACTATTTTCTGTAACAAAACCGTAGGCATATTCATCCATATTGAGGGCACCAACCAGAATTGCACCTGCTTTTTTTAGTTTGGTAACGGCGGTTGCGTCTTGGGTAGCAGGTGGGTTTTCGGCATTAATTTTGGCTCCAGCAAGGGTGGTTAAACCTGCAATGTCATAGAGGTTTTTGACGGCGAAGGGTATTCCTGCTAAGAGACCGGGGTTTTTGCCTTGAGAAATGTCTCTATCTATTTGTTTGGCAGCATTAAGTGCGCTTTCTGTTGTGATAGCGGTGAAGCAATTTAAAGTTCGGTTATTCTCATAAATTTGTTCAAGACATTTGTTTATTAAAATTTCAGCAGTAGTTTCCCCTGCTTTGATGGCTGTGGCCATTGATACGGCTTCTGTTTGGTTGAGCTTGATAGTCATGTTTTTGAGAATTAATAATTAACAATTATACCAAGGGTGATAAATTTTCGTTTGTAGACGTGAGAGATGGTTACATTACAACCTATAATATAGATCTGAAATCAGATGGTATAATAGTAAGTTTAAGACAAAGAGTATCAGAAGATATTACTACAAGAAACCCAACAGTTATTCTTGGAAATGTCAATGTTATTATTGATGACGATGTTGGAGATAGCCTGAGCGCAGGAGAGCAAACAGTTATTGGTGGAGATGTTGATGTTACTATAACTAACTTTATTCATAATGATAGAGTGAATCAAAATCTAGATACTACCTTAGTAATTCCTAATCAGAATGTACTTAATAATCAGCTACTTAATCAAGAAATTTCCTTAAATAATAACAATAACAATATTGAGGATAATTCCACTATAAGTCTCTCAGGTAAGACAAATATTTTATCAAACCTTATCCGGTCTAAAAGATCTAAATTAATTTCAAGTTATACACCTAGTAAAACTTACAAAACTTAATCGGTAAAATTAGGCTATAATACTTTTTAAAAAAAGATTTTACCTCAAAACTTTTATTAGATGAGATAAACAACCCCTAACACCATGCCTCACTGCTTTGAAAGAGGTACCAAAAGTTTGACAATTTTTGGAAAAATCAACCTCAAAAAATATGATTTTGCCATTATCTAGGTGGATTAATAAAGCATATTTGAAGGAAAAACATATTGTAAATTCTCAATAACTCTATTGGAATAGTTTATAATCGGCTACATAATTTTATCTCAGATTCTCCTTGAGAACTAAATAAAATCAATCAACCTAGCTTAGAAATAATTAATAAACCTTTTCAAGCTAAATTTAAGAAAGAATTTAGTTTAATTTAGACGATTCTGGACACTGCAAAAGTGGTTATTTTACATCGGTCGTAGGGCAACAATACATTGGATAAATCGGTAAAGTAGATAATGGAATAGCAACCTTAATAACCCATGATTGCTGATTGCAAAAAAAATTTTCCTAATAACATTAAATAAGCTCAAAATTCAAGCTCTTTACCAGAGATAAAACATGACAAATTATTTCAGAAAAAGTAGGATTAAGGAATAGTATAAATAGACTCTACTCTGACCAGAAGTCATCCTTTAGGAATAGTCTTAATTGATTTGGGATTAAGCAATAATACAAGATTGTTGAAAAAACTCGAAAACCAGGAATTAAAATATGCGCGGAGGCACCGCCAAAAATAGAAAAATAGTAGTTAAACAAAAATTATTTCAGGAAATAGAAACTAGAAAAGATGAATTAGGTAAAACCATACCAAAAAATGATTTTGAGCCAGTTATCTTAAGTGTAGAAAAACCAAAAATAGTTTGGGTGAGAACATTTAAAGGTTCAATTTCACCCCTTCAAAGAGAAAAAACTTTCCCTATCGCTATGAATGCTAGTTCTATAGAAAAGGCAACAGAGATTGATTATTTAATTACCAATATTGAGAGGTAAAAAGTGACATTTAAATGGATAGTAAATACCTACTCAAACAGAAACTGAATAGAGGTTTTTTACCGAGAAGTGCTCATGATAGTTGGGATTAAAAGAATATCAAGTCAGATATAAATGGAGACAAGATAGCCATTTTATCTTAGTATTCAAGTGCTTATAATTTTATAAATTGGGATCAGCTAACTGAAGGATGACAAAGGCAATAGGGGCATAAATTTTTGAAGATATTTACTGATGCTTATAAAGCTTTTTGTACAGCTATGTCTTTCCATTTTTTTGATTAGTTGACTAATAATTTTATTGATTTTTTCCTCTCACAGAAAAAATTTGGGTTTAAAAGTTGTGTAATTCCCACTCGCAAAAATAACCAAACCAACTAAGTAGGTAGGCGTGAAAAAAACTTGGCTATATTAAAATTTTTGTACTAACTCTAAGCTCCTTCAGACAGTTGATTTGAGATTAATTTATATTTTGTTATATAGGGACAAATTTTAAGAGTGACCTACTTAATATAAATACAGTTCAAGAACAAACAGAATTATCTATTAATAGTACAACTGATACTCAAGAAATCTTAAATATAATTAGTACTGTCAATATCAATTATCTGAGAATTGCTTCATATTCATATCAAATAACAACAGTGTTAGAATAAAACCATAATCCCAGAATATTCTAATTACTTTAGAAAAGATTTCAAAGAATAATTTTTCAAGGAAAAATCTCCCCAGTAAATCTTAACTGATATGGCTTATCAAATTTGAATAATAATTAAAGCAAATCTCTCAAGTTATTACTATGATATGATGAATTACTAAACATATCTTGTCAAATGCACTCTATAACGTTCTTTTTTTGTAATTGCAATATCCCCTACTTCTAACCTTCCTTTTCCTCGAATAGCAATTAAATCTCCAGTTTTTACTGTATAACTTGCCTGACTAATTTCTTTCCAATTAACCCTTACATCTCCTCCGTCAATTAAGTCAACCATTTTACTGCGAGACATTCCAAAACCTGCCGAAGCGACGGCATCTAATCTCATGGAAGCTTCCACAGTTGTTAACTCTTTCTTTTTCGGTTGTCTTATTTTTAATTCACTGAATTCTATAGGTTTAATTTTAACAGGAACAGACCGAACTTGTTGAAAATTCATTTCTAAATATTCCACCAATTTAGGAACAACAATTGCCTGAGCACCTCGTTCTCCCAAAACAATAATATCTCCTGTTTTTTCTCTCTCTATTCCTGTACCTAACATAGAACCAAGAAAGTCTCGGTGAGTAGCAGTATCAAACAGAAAATTTCCTTCAATATTAATAGCTTTTAGTTCTACACTCGAAGTATCAATAGGTAAATCTGAACGAGCGATCGCCAATCTTTTTCGTTCAGCTTGAGGATAACCACCCCATGAAACGATGTCTACCTCAGTTAATTTTTGAAAAATTGTTTCCGACTCAAATATTTCTGGTGGGGATAAAAAATCACTCTGAGTAATTTCCCAAGTCTTAATAGCTTGTTCAGCTAAGTCTATTATTCTAGTGATAGTTTCCCGATTTTGGATTCCTTTAAGTAGTTCTTCTTTTGGTAACATAATTATTATTTCTAAGTAAGTAAGAAAGAAGAAGAAATAAATTAAAATTCAGGAGGGAAAGATAATATTTATCTCAGCCTCAAAAACAGCATATTTCTAGCATAATAAATACAAATATTAAAAAATATCTCGCCGGGCCAGACGGGGTTTAAGTAAAACCTGGCCTACTATAGCTGTGCTTTACCATTGATGAAATCTATTATATTCAGGTTAAAACTTACGTTTATTGGGTCTGTTGCCTAAACCCATATAATTCTATACTGTAAGATTCTTCCGACTTTCAACTTATGACTTCTGACTTCTAACTTTCCGGCGTAGAATATCCTTGAATATTTTCTGGTTTAAACTTATATAGAGTGCGAGTTGCTATACGGGTCAAAGACTCCGAACCTTTAACAACAATCAAATATTTACCTGCTTTCAAACGATTACGATAAGGTAAAGCATCACCACTGCCAAGCATTGCACCGACTCCACCACCAACAAAAGTTCCACCCATTGCACCAGAAATACTACCCAAGATACCACCAATAAAATGATTGCCAAATTCTCCTGCCCATGCAAAAGTATTCAGACCTGTAATCAGACTAAAAGTAAAACCAGCAGCAAACCCAAAAGGTATAAGCCAAGTCACCATACGGAGTGATTGTTTACGGGCTTGCTCATTAGGATCGATTAGGCCATATTCATCAGCAGTTTTATATCCCTGACCAAGTATTGCCACTTGCTTAATAGGCAAACCCTCTTTTTCCAAAGCAGAATAGGCAGCTTCAGCTTGAATGCGGTCTGATAATACAGCGACGAGATAATTCATATAAATTAATAAAGGCAATATAACATACTCCTAAAATCACCAGGCGATATAGTGTGTGCTTATCGCTTCCCAGTCCCGCTGTTGCATCGGACAAGGGGGCTGTTTAAGAATGGGATAACCCACCGCCATATATTTGTTAATTCATGGGGGGTATAGATCCCAACACATCAACATAGGACAGTGTAGATAGGAATTGATTTTCTATAATAACTTGTCGGAAACATTAGGCCACAATTTTAGTAATCTTGAATTATGCAATTTAGATTTACATTTATTGTTTTTTTGTCCATTGTTTTCAGATTTGACAATAGTAACATGAATTTTTACTATTAAGACAAAAACTAGTATTTGTATAGTGTTTGTAAATTCATGGGACATCAACTCCCATGAATTTAGAGTCGATTAATTTCAGACAAAACTGAAAATTATGGTGTGAAGCTTCTCAAGAGTTTAGCTAAAATTTTTCTGACAATCAATTAAGTTAGAGGCCCATACTGTTACTTTGAAGAGTATAGTTGTTATTTAAGGCACAAAAAAATTAAACTGAAGCAGAAGTTTCAGTAAGAAAAATAATCAAATAACCCAATTATTTAACTAACTTCCTATGCCAAAAGTTCTTGTATCTGATTCAATCGATCAAAATGGAATAAATATTCTCTCCCAAGTAGCTCAGGTAGATATAAAAATAGGTCTACCAGTAGAAGAACTAGTAAAAATTATACCAGAATATGATGGTTTAATGATTCGCTCTGGTACCAAAGTTACCAAAGAAATAATAGAAGCTGCCGATAAACTAAAAATTATTGGTCGTGCTGGAGTGGGTGTAGATAATGTAGACGTACAAGCAGCAACCCGTAAAGGTATTGTGGTAGTCAACTCACCAGAAGGAAATACAATTGCTGCAGCAGAACACGCTTTGGCAATGATGTTATCTATGTCGCGCCACGTTCCAGAAGCTAACCAATCAATTATCAATGCTCAATGGGACCGCAAAAAGTTTGTCGGGGTCGAGGTCTACAAAAAAACTCTCGGTGTTGTTGGTTTAGGTAAAATTGGCTCCCATGTAGCTAAGGTAGCAAAAGCTATGGGAATGAAAATTTTGGCTTATGATCCATTTATTTCTGAAGAAAGAGCAGAACAATTGGGTTGTAGTTTGGTAGATCTGGATCTTTTAGTCCAAGAGTCTGATTATATTACTCTCCATATACCCAAAACTGACGAAACTTATCACTCAATTAATGCTGAAACTTTTGCCAAAATGAAACCCACAGCTCGGATTATTAATTGTTCTAGAGGTGGCATTATTGATGAAGTTGCTTTATCCAAAGCTCTAAAAGAAGGAAAAATTGCTGGAGCTGCTTTAGATGTATATGAAAATGAGCCTCTAGAAGTTGAGTCCCCACTACGAGATTTGGGACAAAAAATTGTGATGACTCCTCATTTGGGTGCTTCTACTGCTGAAGCTCAAGTGAATGTAGCAATAGATGTTGCTGAACAAATTCGAGATGTATTGTTAGGGCTGCCTGCCAGATCGGCAGTGAATATCCCTGGTATGTATCCTGATACTTTAAAAAAACTGAAGCCCTATTTACGATTGGCCGAAACTCTTGGTAATTTGGTAAGTCAGTTAGCCGGTGGGCGTATTGATTTTCTCAATGTTCGTCTTGAAGGAGATTTGGCCGGTGGAGATAGTAAACCTGTAGTAGTAGGAGCTTTAAAGGGATTACTTTCTCAAGCTTTGCGAGAGCGCGTCAATTATGTAAATGCTTTTATTGAAGCTAAAGAACGAGGTATTCGAGTAGTGGAAACTAGAGATGATTCAGTACGAGATTATACTGGTTCATTACATCTAGAAGCAAAAGGGTCTCTGGGTGAACATAATGTTCGAGGTTCTTTGCTGGGAAAAGATGAGATTCGGATTACTAATATTGATGGGTTTCCAATTAATGTCCCTCCTAGCCCATATATGTTATTGACTCTCCACCGAGATATGCCGGGAATTATTGGTAAAATTGGTTCACTTCTGGGGAGTTTTAATGTCAATATTGCTAGTATGCAGGTGGGACGTAAAATTGTTAGAGGTGATGCTGTAATGGTATTAAGTGTTGATGACCCATTACCAGAAGAAATATTAACTGAAATTCTTAAAGAACCAGGAATTAGGAATGCTTATACAGTTGCTCTTTGAAGTACTGTTATACCTAAAAGCCCCGATATTTTGTTAATATTAAATTCGGTAGTGTCAACTATAAATAAAGTATAAAAAGTCGATCAAACCGGGTTGAGCTAGAGCATTTCCCTAGATTCGTGAAAAACAATAATAATAGCAATAAACCCGGTTTCTTGTTTTGGTGTATAAGTTATGATATAATTAAATGTCGTAAGGCATTTATTTCAGATATGGTTCTGTTTTCAGGCTAGGGATTGCTGGGCATAAAAGTGATTCATTGCTTTTATGAAATTTGCTTCTCTCTTGAGCAGCTTTACTGTTTATTTCGCTCAGGGAAATGCTTTTCGCGCTGTGCTGCGAAACCTTAAGACTGAGTCTGTATACTTATGTCTTGGGATACAATTCCCTCATCTCAAAAAACTTGATTTCTCTTCTACAAGCTTGATTACAGTGGTTTGAATTTCCCTAGATTATATTAAAAACATTTTATTGAATGTGCCTATAGGGTTTTGATTGTGATGTGAGGTCATTAATCTGAAAAGGGCTTGAGAGTTTTTTCACCCACAAGTATTTATCTGGAGCGCTAAATCCTTTAACTCTAGTTTTCAAGCTATCTCATTGGTTGGAGAGCTTATATAAAATCTGGTTGAATACTTATTATATGGTTGGGGTGGGGAACTTGGAAGATGAAATATTTAAGTAATTTTAGATGAATATACTACTTCAATTCAAAAATTTCCAATATAACTTAGAAAAGCTGCAACTTTTATGGCTTATAACTGGTGGGTAATTAGAGTATTGTGTAACAAAAGTCTAGAGGAAGTAATATTCTGGCGTCTGGATAGTTTTGGTTGTCGTGGCACCGCAAGTCAGATTCAAGGTAAGAATTGTTTGGTATTAGCTTATTTACCAGAAGAGCAAACTCAACTGTTAGACTTATCAGCTCTGAGTTTAAATTTCCGTCAAGATGCTCTATGTATGAATTTTCCAGTTCCAATAATGGATTGGTATTTAATTGAGGAAGAAGATTGGGCAAGTAGTTGGAAACAATATTGGCAACCTCAAGAAATTGGCGATCACTTTCTGATTCATCCTGCTTGGTTAGATTTACCAGAGCAGTCAGATAAAATTATCCTCCGTTTAGATCCAGGAGCAGCTTTTGGTACTGGTACTCATCCTACTACGCAATTGTGTTTAGAGTCATTAGAAATGCGTTTGGGTTTGGAACCTCATCCTGAAGCTATAATCGCTGATATTGGTTGTGGTAGTGGTATTTTGTCTATTGGAGCAGCATTATTAGGAGTACATCAGATTTATGCTGTGGATATCGATCCTTTGGCAATTAGATCAACTATTAATAATGGAAAATTGAATCAAATAAAGGCGGAAAAATTAATTGTTGAACAAGGAGATATTAAAAAATTAATTAAATTATGTCCTAAACCTGTCGATGGTATAGTCTGCAATATTTTAGCTGAGGTTATTATTGATATAATTCCACATCTCACAGCGATCGCTAAACCGAAAACTTGGGGTATTATAAGTGGTATTCTATTAGAACAAGCTAAATTAATTGGTGATACTTTAGAACAAAATGGTTGGGTTGTAGCTACTCTTTGGAAAAAAGAAGAGTGGTGTTGTTTTAATATTCGATATTCTTAAATTCAAGAATGAAAAAGCTAAAAGGTTAATTGTTTATATGGGAATGTTTTAAACCAAGGCTAAAAAAAGAATGCTATGTTTAGGTGACATCTTAATTATTAAGTAATTAATCCCATTTCTCAAACCTTTATCCTACCCATCGAAATTAGTCAACTAGAACTGGAGAAATCACAGATGTTAGTCAACAATAAGATTACATTAATTTAGGAATATTTAAAAATACAAAATATAAGTCTAGTAAGGTTTTTGATAATTGGTATAAAACAGGCTTTTTAAGCTGATTTGATATGTTAGCTATCAGGACATTTTAATTATCATTACAGAACTTATTGCTGCGGTTGAGGTCTACATTTACAATGTAATATCCCCCAGCAGCAGAGTTTTATTGTTCACTCCTTGTTAATTATTTGTCAGAGATCATGCTGTATCTTTACTCCTGTTTGCGGGCATTCCTAGCAACGTCCCTACCTACTCTCAAGAAAATGTAGTAAATATTTATTTATCAAGGTTAGTATTAGACATTTGATAATCACTAATATTATTGTATTACGTAGTTATCTAGTTGATTAAAAATCTAGAACGAAGATAAAAATAACTATAACTACCCCAATAAAATATATTTACTAAAATTATTAATGCCTTTCCTATAACAGAATTAATTCCTGGAAATACTCGTAAAGTTGCTAATAAAACTAGCAAAATTTCTATCAAAGCAACAATTGAACCATAATGTTTGGGATCCCAATAAGAAATCGGACTAATAAATCTATAGTTACTGAAAGGGAAAAAGTGTTTGTGAGCATCATCATTATGTACTGGCAAATCTAATAGAGAATGCAAGAGTAAACTAATACAGATAACTTGTAGAATTTGCCAACCAAAATAGTAAGAAATTAGCCAGCAAATTATAGCTAAAGGAATAGAATGAAAGATGGCAACAATATTTTGTATAAATGGTTGATAATATGCTTCTGACCAAATTTTTACCTCTGGCAAACGAGCAATAAATTTTGCCCATAAGTAGAAAATAAAGATGGGGATATCGGGTAAAATTCCACCAATTACAATAGCAAGATTAGCCTGTGGTGTTTGAGGTTTAATAAGAAGTGCTAGATTAATAATTCCATGAGTTGGTGTATTCATTAAAAGAAAATTTTACAGGTTATAGTTAAAGTAATTTCAGTTATCACCTGATCAGTATGGACTGCTGAAGCACCCATATTAAAATACAGATGGCAAATATTTTTTTCTCTCCTGAAAAGAGAAATTTTGAGTAATGCTAGATTTAATCTTCTTTAGAGAGTTCCCTAATTTTTACCGGCATTTGATATTAGACATTAATATATGAAAGGAATCTTTTTGGTCCATAAATGTTGATTATGACCCAATGTACAAAATTCATGAACCATTACTAGTAAGAAGGGTGGGTTGAAAAGGAGAGTGTTGGGATGAAAGCCGGACACTATATATGTGGTTCGTCCTTATTTTCTCTTATAGCTGTTTACAATTTATTAATACAGTTATTATAATAACTTATCTGTGATGTATAGATATTAAGGTTGATACGGGGGGAGGGCATCAGCTCACCTCAAAATTGTAATTGCTAAGGGCGAACATTACTGAATAGTTCTGCATTACCTTTATCAGCGCAATTTTGGGAGTATGTTACTTTAACATACAACATATATATTCAAAAAAAACAATTTTTTAATTTTACCACTAAAAAGAGCCCTTTTATTTTTTTTGGCGATCGCCTTCAATGAAAACGCTCTGGTTATGGACGAGGCCTTAAACCTAATTTTTCGGTAATTAAGGTTATTCCCTTTGTGTTAATTACTTAAATTTCTGAAGTATTACTTAAGTATAGGATTAATGCATGAGAATTGGTATTATGAAATTTGTCTGTAAGTCCTGATTTGTTATGATTAGGACTTGTAAAAGATATCTGAAGTTAGAGCCAAAAGAAATATTACAAAAAGCTATCTATAGAGGTTGATAATACAGCAAATTTGGGAAAAGATTTTAATCCTCTACTAACCGCACCAACTTTTGATCATCTTTTTTATGAGAAAAAGGGTTTTTTACTAATATATTTTTCACCCTACCGAGTAAAGTTATGCACAATGTAGCTGTAATATTTTTCAAATCTAATATTGTTAATGGCTTGGCTCTAAGACTTTTAAAATATGGCAGCACTCTTTGATAAAATATGCTGATGTTTCACAGTTTCACTCATAGAATATATGAGGCAAATTTTCCTAGACAAAATTTTCATTAGCTGTAGCTGTCTTACTTCCAAATTCGCACTTGTCTAATATTTTTTTGATTATTTAATAATATCAAAAAACGTTATAGTTTTGTACTAATGATCAAAAACTTTGCTATACTTTTATTTTCTATTCCTAAATACTATTGATTGATGTAATTTAAATCATTGTTAGATAACTTCTGTGATTTTTCCTGTATTAGTAGATATCCTTTCAAGGGTAGCATCAAGGTTAGAAAAATGTTATTTTCAAAGTTTGAAAAAAACAACCCCATATAAACAAAGGTAAACCTATATCACATATGGTTAAAAATAGCTGCTTCAATTTATATAAAACAGCTATATCTATATATTTTTCCTTTTTTTTCAACATTTACTTTTTCTGAATTTTTCTCTGTTGCTTCTGAATTAGGAGTGTTGGATACAATCTCCCTAGCATTTATAATAAAGATTCATCAAAATTGAGATTATAGTGTAATCTAAATACTAGAAAAAAATTTTTTCGCCAGGTATCTATTCCTTATTCCCTGTGCAAAGCACTATAATTGATTAATCAAAAAAGGATAATTAACAGTGCCCGATACTTCTCTATGGATTACAGGAAAAACTCTTAGTGGTAAAACAAGTCGGTTAATAAAAGAATTCTGTATCAGAGGCCAAGAGATTCAATCTCCCCTAAATAAAGTTGTTCCCGTACTGAAGGTAGAAAAACTCAAAAGCGATCGTGATAATCAAATAGGGAACTTCCAATATACTGAACCCAAAATTTTGGTTTTAGCTGCTAATACAAAGAGCCGGATTAATTTGATAGATAGAATTTCGGAAGCTACATCAGAACAATACCCTTATTACTCAACTACTCCATTGGGTTTTTTTGAGGATGAGGTAATCTTATTCTGGCCATTGCTCATTCAAACCTTGGATTTGAGGGGGCAATTTCCCTTGCGACTGCGCCCCGAAAAAGAACAGGAACTTGCTAGTAGATTTTGGCGTCCTCAGATAGATAAACTCAAACAGCCAGGGATTAGTTTAGAGCGGATGATACGTCGAACTCTAGACTTATTTCAGTTGGCTGCTTTCAGTTGTACGCCTACAAAAGAAATCGAAATGATTTTACAACAGGGATTTGAGGATGTAGGGACTGGTTCCCTAAGTACTCTAGATAACTTCTATGCCAATATAGTAGAATTAATGCAAGAGTGGCGAGATTGGTGTTGGCAAGGAGGTTTCCTAACGTACGGAATAATCACGGAGTTGTACTGGCGGTATCTATTACCCAACTCTACCTATCAGCAACATTTAATTCACCGCTATCCGTTTGTGTTGGCAGATGATGTGGATGAATATCCAGCCATAACTTATCAGTTGTTTGACTTTCTGTTAGATAATGGAGCTATAAGTGTTTTTACTTATAATCCTGATGGTAGTATTAGGTTGGGTTTGGGGGCTGACCCGGAATATCTCGCAAAACTACAAAAGCGCTGTCAAACAGAAACATTAGAAAATCCTCAGAATTTAGCACAAGAAATAGGGGAACCTATTATCGAATTAGTCGTCAATAATTACCTGAATATTGATCAACTCCCAACTTATTTTAAATCTATTATAACTAGATCCAGGGTAGCTTTATTACGAAAAATAGCAGAGGTGATAGTTAAAGATATAAGTTTAGGTATAAAGCCTGAAGAAGTAGCAATAATAGCTCCTGGTTTGGATGCGATCGCTCGTTATAGTTTGATTTCAAGTCTCAAGAATGATGGAATTGCTGTGGAATCTCTTAAAGAACAACGTCCTCTAATTAGCTATCCGATGATTAGAGCATTGTTGATTATTTTAACTTTAGTTTATCCTGGTTTGGGTCGTCTAGTAGATCGTGATGCTGTGGCAGAAATGCTGGTGGTATTAAGTCAAAGGTCAATTACTAAAGGGGAAAAACAAATAGATGGTCAGGAAAATTTACAAAAGACTAATGATATTGATCCAGTAAGGGCAGGTTTATTAGCGGATAATTGCTTTTATCCAGATATTACACATCCACAGTTATTACCCATAGGAACTTTTTCTAGATGGGATCGGGTGGGACATCAAGCAACTTATGTTTATAATCAGATTTTAGAGTGGATAGAAAAACAGCGTTCCCAACAGCAAGAAGGTCAACTACCTAACCCAATATTTTTACTAGATAGAGCAATTCAAAAATTTTTTATTTCTAGTTATCTTTCTTTTGCTCAGTTATCAGGGCTACGAGAGTTAATGGAAACAGCAACCCACTATTGGGAAGTAGAGCGTAGATTACAACAAAACTCCCAACTGCAAGCAACAGAAGATATGACTGATGATTCAATGGAGGAAGGTTTATCCTCTAGTACAGTGGAGAAGTTTATCCAGTTTTTACGCAGAGGTGTTGTTAGTGCGAACCCATATCCAGTCCCTTTAATGGGTCGTTCACCTTCAGCGGTAACTTTGGCGACGATTTTTCAATACCGAGCTAGTCGCAAATGTCATAGATGGCAGTTTTGGTTGGATATTGGTTCTCCTCTGTGGTTAAGTGGAGGTACTGCCACTCTCTACGGAGCAACATTATTTTTGCAAGGCCAGTTAGGAAAATGTTGGACTATTGAAGATTCTCAAAAATCTGATCGGGAAAGATTGCGACGAATTTTGCTAGATTTGTTAAGTCGTGTCAGTTATTCCAACTCTAGTTCAGTTAATGGGTCAAATGAACATCGGATTTACCTTTGTCACAGCGATTTGGCTGTCAATGGGCAGGAGCAAACAGGGCCACTTTTACCTTTGGTCTACAGTTCTATGTCCCATACTGATTAGTTGCACAATTCAGAATAAATACTTATTGTAGTCTTTGGCCAAATTTAAGACTAATCAAAAATTAATGTCTATTATAAAATAGAGTATTTGTCAATAAATATCGTCAATAAATTTAAATAAAATTTTTAAAGGAAGAAAAAGAATGGCAACAGCAGGAACAATAACAAATATTGAAATAGTTACTGAAAAAATAAATGGTGTTTCTATAAAAGGTTACAACAAGGATAATGGTAAATTTCAACCATTACAACCAACACCAGCACCAACACTAGCACCAACACCAGAACCAACACCAGAACCAACACCAGCACCAACACCAGCACCAACACC